>OBXO01000936.1_pt1 | contig 16946 bp, 14 predicted proteins | sample 1501431 | NCBI WGS metagenome assembly OBXO01 (sample SAMEA2580163, study PRJEB22360) | human gut metagenome | biome: human gut; feature: human-associated habitat; material: faeces | place: Denmark | collected 2008/2010 | reverse complement strand
ATCTCAAACTGTCTAAGAACTCTCCAAATTTTTTGCAAATAATTTCTTTTATCACAATTGCATAACATACACTTCAACGACATTGGCTTTTTGTGACAGATAGAATTCACTGAGTAATCATAAAACCCTCCGCCAGGGCAAAGAATGAAATAATCATGTAATGTTAGCATTGTCTTTAACCCGCTGTCTTTACACGCCTTTATTAAAGATACTGAAAATCTATGTAAATAACCATGAACATGTATTATTGTTCCATTCATATCATATTTACTAAGAATTATTTTTATAGCTTTGTAAACTTCTTTGTTCCATATTCCATTAATCATTGCTTGAATCTTATTGGGATTTTCTTTGAGTTCATATTGATTAAGATTAAAAACTTCAATTCCGTTTTGTTGCAACATGGTTCCATCTAAACCATCGGCAGCTATATATGTAACTAAATAACCACGATTTGATAGTTCGATCGCACTTGAAATAGCGACCTGGGCTGTGCCACCTTTCCAGAAAGAACTATTATCAATAATTATTATTCTATTTGGCATAAAGTAGCCCTCCTCAGTTTGTAAGTATTAAATCTTAACTTTCTCGCCTAATACAAGATCATACTCCTCAGGTTCAAAAGGCATTAATCCAGTGCATGGCGTAAATGTCAACTCCGAAAAATAGATTTTTCCCTTAATCTCATATAAATCAACCCTTAAGAAATCAAAACCTTTTGATAAATTTCGTGCAATTTCTTTCATTAACTCAAAATTTGCAGGTTTTGAGGGATCTTTCTTAAATTGATTAAAATCTTTTCTATAGAAGTTAGTACGTTTAAAATCCATATCATAAAATGAAATCTCGGCGGTATTATGATTTTCCAGTCCCTTTGAAACATATAAATATTCAGGTTCCCCATTAAAGCAATAAAATTTATAATCCATCAAAGGCATTCCATCATCATTTTCCATAAGTTCTTCAGCGAGAATTCTTCGCTTAACATTTTTATATGGCCACTCTCTTCCTGTTAAATAAAAGTCCCGTTTCAATGAATTGCTCAGTTTTTTATTAGCTTTTTTTAAATCAAGTTTAGATTTATCTCTACATAACACAACACAACCAGAATCATGTGTACACTTTAAAACAAATTTATTTGGAAGCTTATAAAATGGTATTTCCTCAAAAGAAGACCAAGAACCATATGTTTTTATGATGTGTTCTGAACCAATAATATTGGAGACATAAATTTTTGCTTTAAATTTATCTACCATTGTCGTATAAACTTCTTTTCTATCATTTAATTTTTTCCATTGCATCTTTTCATTAAATGTTTTTGGATTTTTCAAATTTAGTTTCTTGCCAAAATTACAGAAATAGATGAATTTTAAATACTTATCATCGGAAATTCGTTTGTTTAACCATGGGATTCTATAAACTATGTTCATCGGAATTCTTCCTGGTTTTCTTTTTATTGCACTAAATATCTCAATTGTTTTCATAAAAAACCCCTTTGTTTATTTTGCTTTCTCATTTTATTATAGAACACATAATTTCACATCCTATATTATTTGATTTTTTTCCTTTAATATCTGCCTTTCATTGTTCAACGCCTCTTTAATGTTAGAAACAGCAAAGTGAACATATCCAATACGCTGTGATTCTGAAGATACATATATCCCCTCATCTCGCAGGAATCATCTTTAACAGCTCACACAATTAAAAAAAGTAAGTAATTCTTTTCAAATTGATGCAAATCAACCTCGAGCCAGGATTTTCTACACTTCCCCAATCTCCTCCATATATTTTTCTACAACAATTTCTCTATTAAACTGCTGTTCAATTTTCTTTCTTCCCTTTTCCCCCATACATTTCTTAACTTCATATGGAAGCTCAATGAATGTTATTATTTTTTCAATCAAATCTTTGCTATCTTTTTGCTTTACTATATAACCGGTTACGCCATCATCAACTGTTGGTTTACAACCAGCCTGATCAGTTGTAATCAATGGTCTTAATACTGCTGCACCTTCTAGCAAAACATTCGAGATGCCTTCTGGATGAAAAGATGGAAGTACTATTGCATGACAATCTTTCTCAAATTCTTTCACATTATCAACTAATCCGTGATAAATCACATCCCCTAACTTTACCTTATCGTCCAAAACATCCTTGTAATCCTCTTCGCAATAACCACAAATATGGAATTCTGTTGTTGGATATAGTTTCTTTATTGCATGTGCAGCATCAAAGAATTGTTCTATTCCTTTTGCCTTCATAACACGAGCTACATAAATGAAGCGAATTGGATTATCTGGTGTTGGATATGGAATTGGATTGAACTTAGTTATATTTACTCCCGAACCAGGGAGTATTATTGCTTTTAGATATTTTATTTGATGATTATCAAAAAACGCTTTATCATCTTCATTTTGAAAGAAAACACATTTCGCCTTTTTTATTGCCACCTTGTACAAAAAAATAGTAAGTTTTTGAACTATACCACCTTCATCCAATCCTTTTCCTAAACCTGTGATATTCGGAAGAAAAGGCGTACCTGTAATTCTGCATGCAATTCCACCATAAACATCCGGTTTTACTGTATACGCTAGAACAACATCAGGTTTAACCTTCCTTATTATCGAAATATAATCCTTAATAATAAGAAGATCTTTTAAAGCGTTTGTTCCACGTCTATCTATGTAATTCTCCACAAATTTGCATCCATATTTTTGTGAAGTTTCCTTTCCTTCTCCGAAAGGGCCATTAGGAAAACAAACTGTCACATCCAAACCATCAGAAACTAGTCTTTCAATCAATTCACCTCTGAATTTAAAAACAACCAAATGACTGTTTCCCAAAATTAATACTTTTTTTTTAGCCATTCTTTGTCTCCTTTTTAATCCCTCTTAAACACATCTCTCGTATAAACTTTTTCCATTACGTCATCTAAGCAAGAATCATAACGGTTAGCAATAATTGCACCGCTCTGCTTCTTAAACTCATCAAAATTATTAATGATCTTACTTCCGAAGAAAGTTTCACCACTTTCTAACGTTGGTTCATAAATAATTACAGTTGCTCCCTTAGCCTTAATTCTCTTCATGACACCTTGGATAGAAGATTGACGGAAATTGTCAGAATTTGATTTCATAGTTAATCTATAAACACCAACAATCACTTCAACCTCTTTATCTTTGTTCCATTCCTCATTGTTTTCATAAGCACCAGCAATTTCTAGTACACGATCTGCAACGAAGTCTTTTCTAGTTCTATTGGACTGAACAATTGCTTCAATCATGTTTTGAGGAACATCTTGAAAGTTAGCTAACAATTGCTTAGTATCCTTTGGTAAGCAATATCCTCCATATCCAAAAGAAGGGTTGTTATAATGAGTTCCAATACGTGGATCAAGACATACTCCATCGATAATCTGTTTTGTATCCAGCCCTTTGCTCTCACAATAAGTATCCAATTCATTAAAATAAGAAACTCGCAGTGCAAGATAAGTATTGGCAAATAGTTTTACTGCTTCGGCTTCAGTAAATCCCATAAACAATGTCTCAATACCTTCTTTTATTGCTCCTTCTTGTAATAACTCTCCAAATATATGAGCTGCATTTACAAGTCTTGCATTCTCAATATCAGTACCTACAATAATCCTAGATGGATATAGATTATCATATAATGCCTTAGACTCTCTTAGAAATTCAGGACTAAAAATAATATTATCACAATGATATTTTTCCCTAACACTCGAAGTAAATCCAACAGGAATAGTTGATTTAATAACCATTATAGCCTCTGGATTATATTCAATAACCAACTTAATAACCGCTTCTACTGCTGAGGTATCAAAAAAGTTCTTCTTACTATCATAATTTGTCGGTGCTGCAATTACTACGAAATCAGCACCTGTATATGCTTCTTTCGCATCTAATGTTGCAGTCAAATTGAGTTCCTTTTCCGCCAGATAATTTTCTATATATTCATCTTGAATTGGAGATTTCTTTTTATTAATTAGTTCTATTTTTTCAGGTACGATATCAACAGCAGTTACTTGATGATGCTGTGACAATAAAGTTGCAATGGATAAGCCTACATATCCTGTTCCTGCTACAGCAATTTTCAAATATTTGAATGCTCTCATTTTTTCTCCTTAATCTGCCATATAAAAACTTTTATACCACTCAGCAAATTTTCTCAATCCATCTCTAAGAGATGTTGCTGGCTTAAATCCATAATCTCTTTCCAATGGTTCTGTGTCTGCAAAAGTTACCGGTACATCTCCTGGTTGCATAGCCACTAATTCCTTATGTGATTCAAAATCATAATCTTCAGGCAAAACCTTCGCTCTAATTAATTCTTGTTGTAGAATATCCACAAAATCTAGCAAATTTTCCGGATTGTTATTCCCCATATTATAAATAGCATATGGAGGTATGGGCAATCCATCTTCTCCATTTTTCTTTTCAGGAGCACCTTGCATTACTCGGACAACACCTTCAACAATATCATCTATATATGTGAAATCACGTTTGCATTTCCCATAATTAAAGATTTGAATATTCTTATCTGCGCGGAGTTTATTGGTAAAACCAAAATATGCCATATCTGGTCTTCCAGCTGGTCCATATACAGTAAAAAATCTCAAACCTGTTGATGGGATATTATATAATTTTGAGTATGAATGAGCCATTAACTCATCACTTTTTTTAGTAGCTGCATACAAAGAAACTGGATTGTCAACTTTATCATCTGTACTATATGGTATTTTCTTATTAGCGCCATATACACTCGAAGAAGATGCATAAATAAAATGCTCTACACTTGTATTGCCTTCATCGTATGAATGACGACAAGCTTCTAATATATTATAGAATCCGATCAGATTTGATTGAATGTATGCATCAGGGTTAATAATGGAATAACGAACTCCTGCTTGTGCTGCTAAATTAACCACAATTTCTGGTTGATATTCGTTGAAAATCTGATCTATTATCGTTTTATCTGCAATTGTTCCTTTTACAAACAAAAATGTAGAATAATTCTGTAATTCCTTTAGCCTTGCTTCTTTAATTCTAACATCATAATAGTCATTTAAATTATCAATTCCCACCACTTTTACTGTTAGTTCATCTGCTAAAATTCTTTTCGCAAGATTCGACCCAATAAAACCTGCCACTCCTGTGATCAAAATAGTTTTATTTTTCAAATCTATATTTTTCATTCTATTTACCTCTTCTTTATAATTTCACATCTAGCCCAACACGACAAACAGCGGAAGATTTTCCATCTATCCGCTGCGGCACCTCACCCCTCCTTAGTCGGCTAAACGCTTATAAAATCAAGCTTTCTGCTCACTTTTCTTGGGTAAGAACTATGAACTTCGAAGTATAGCCTCTTGACTCACTACCTCTTGTCCCTATTATGCCCTTTTCATATATTTACACATTCATAATTCAAAGTATCAGAATTTATACGAACTTCTAATAGTATAGAACCTTTTAGCCTATTACATACGATCATCTTCTATATTACATGAAACTCATTATAATTTTCAACTCGCATGTCTATCCCCAAACAAAACCCCCACCGTCTTCACTAATATTTTCACATCCATCCCAATATCCCAACTATCAATATACTTAGAATCCAACTCCACAACCTCTTCAAAATCCGTAATATCACTCCGCCCGCTAACCTGCCAAAGCCCAGTCAGCCCCGGTTTCATACTAAGCCTCTTCTTATGATGAGATTCATACTGCCGAAATTCTCCTACCGTAGGCGGCCTAGTCCCCACCAAGCTCATATCCCCTAACAGCACATTAAAAAATTGAGGAAATTCATCCAAGCTAGTCTTACGAATAAATTTACCGACCCTTGTAATACGAGGATCATTATCCATCTTAAACATCAGTCCACTCATCTTATTCTGCTTCATAAGCTCTGCTTTACGCTCTTCCGCATCAATATACATTGAACGATACTTAAACATCTTAAAACGCCGCCCATTCCTGCCAACTCTCTCCTGCCTAAAGAAAATTGGTCCCGGAGAATCTATCTTTATAATCAGCCCAAGTATTACAGTCAGCAACACTGTAAATATACTTCCAACCAACCCACCTGCAATATCCATAGCCCTCTTAGCAATATTCTGAATAGGCGAAATCTCCCTTCTACTGGAAGCCAAAGTAGTAAATCCACCAATTCTGATAATTCTCTCATTTGCTAATTCCATCCCAAAGTTAGCCAAATTAATATATAGCATACTACCAATATCACTAACCAGATTAATTAATTTCTGAAAATCCTCATTCTTCATATTACCATCTAAAAAGACGGCATCTACCACATTTTGTATAACATACTGACGCACCGTGCTATGTCCTGCCACCACAGGAACCCCCGCAATCGTTTCCCCCGTCATCTCCTTGTCTAAGATAGCACAACCAAAAACATCATAAAACCAATCATCGTTTTCATTCATGCTCTTCAGAATACCATCAATCTTATCAGAGGTGGTAATCACCAATAGTCTCTGGCTTGTCCCATTTCCTTTATGCTTCGTATTAAAATACTCCTTATACCAATAACGGACGATCCAGTCAAAAACTACTTCCAGCAAATAAAACACAATAAATACTGTCCGTGAAAACTCTCTTCCTTTGCCAAGCATATATAAGATCACAATTAATAGTGCTACTTCAAATGTATTAATTTTTAATACATTCCGAAACTCCCTGTAGTGACCTCGGTGAGACATATCCTGATATGGTTCTAAAATCTTAATCAATAAAACCCGCAATACCACAAGCAAAAAGTATCCCAGCAAAAAAACACTGCTCTGAAACAATTCTATATTTCCTGTTCTTAGATAGATACATAAGAAATAAACTGCCGTCAGTATTGCAAATTCAATTAATGCTATGTAAGTTCTATATAATTTATTTGCGCGTGGGTTCATTCATAACTCTCCCGTTTCCTATTAATATAAACTAATTTCCGGCTACTGCCTCTTTTGCTGCGTTCTGAACATCTTTTTCCCCGTAACCATAGCCATAGTAACCGCCATACTTTTTACCATAGTACTTACCATAATACCGGCCATAGTAACCTTTGCCATCCATATCAACTTTATTCAATACTGCTCCAAGGATCTTACATCCACTCTTCTCCAACTGCTGTTTTACCTTTTGAGCAAATTTGTAACTAATAATATCTGCTTCAATTACGAATACAGCACCATCACTTACTGTGGAAACAATAGCCGCATCGATTATACTTCCCAATGGCGGACAATCAATAAATATGTATTCATACTCCGGACGTAACCGGGCGATTAATTCTTCAAATTTATCACTTCCCAATAACTCTGATGGGTTCGGTGCAACTGGACCCGTAAAGATAAAATCCATATTTTCAATATTCGTACCGCACAGGCAATCATCCAGTGTACATTGACCAGTCAAATACTCTGATAATCCCTGTACTTTTTTATCCGCCTGATATCTAGCAACTGTTACTGACTTACGAATATCAGCATCGATCATCAGTACTTTTTTCCCTGCTTCCGCCATAGAACTTGCAAGGCGGAAAACCAAAGTTGACTTTCCTTCATTCGGAAGGCAACTTGTAAATGTTACAACTTTAATCTTTTCTCCACAAAATTGTATGTTGGTACGAAACGTTTTAAATGCTTCGCTAGTCTGGAAATTTAATGATTCAATTTTTTCAAATATAACTTTTTTCATAATCTTCTCCTTACCGCCTGAATGGTAATCTTCTCTGTCTGGATTGTTTCTTATTTTTATCACCAGTTGGTATTGTTCCTAATGTTGTAATTCCAAGATACTTTTCTATGTCATCTGCTGTTTTAATGGTATCATCCATCATAAAGATCAATATTATAATAAATGCAGCAACTACTGCGCCCAAAAGACCTGCAATCGCACAATTTTTCACGGTACTTGGACTGCTCTGTGTCTCTGCTATATGCCCTTTTTCTACAATACTCGGCTTATCTTCCTGCTTCATTATGTCTGCTATTCGATCTGAAGCAACTTCGGCTATTTCATCAGTAATTTCCTTTGCCATTTTCGGATCCGGATCTGTAACCGTTATTGTAATAATACGTGTATCGGCGGGATTTGTGATCTCAATTTTCTTTTAAATCTAGACTCAAATTCTTAATTACTTCATCCAAAACCGGACGACTCTCCACTAATATAGAATAATCTTTTGTTAACTGCGATCCCATCTGTATATCTGCCAGGGATGTAATACTTGTTGACTTTGATAAAATATACAGCATTGATGAAGATTTAAACTGAGGTGTAATCATGGTTTTTGTAAATACTCCAGCAACTCCGGCACAAACTATCATTGCCAGCACTATGATCCACAATTTGTGCAAGAGGACAAAGAATATCTCTTTTAAGTCAATTTCCACTTCGTCGTTTTGTAATTGATTGGTTTCCATTCGTAAATTACCTTTCTCTAAATGTATTTATTTTGTAAAATGCATTCGGGATTGTCTACTAATAATTTTTTGATCTGCGCAGAATCGCAGATGGTTCCCAGATGCTGCAATGACTCTTTGATTTCCGGATTGCGGTGTCCTGCATCATGGCAGTCTGTTGCCAGGAAATCTATATCGCCATTTTTTATCAATTTCAAATGTCTTTTCACACTTGCATGATTCATTTGAAGTGATGCCCCTGCATTTTTCAGTTCTTTTAGGTTCTGGGGATTATCCATTACATTTTTATAGCGCTCTACATGGGCTATGATCGGTATATATCTGGCACGTAAGAAGCCTGCTACTGCTTCGTAAATCTTACGATAAGATTCATCTGTCCTGAATTCTACCAGTACATAGCGGCTGCCTGCCAGGGTTAATGCCTTTCCTTCTTCTACTCTTCTGATAATTCCGTCTGAACAGAATAATTCATTTCCTAAGTAGAGATCAAAATCTGTATATTTTTTATGTATCATTTCTTGTGTATTCTTCAGAATCTCTTCTAACTCTTCTTTGCTCTTTTTATGATGACCGATATGGTAGTGAGGGGTTGCGATCATTTTACGTGTACCCTGCTGGTATGCTATGTCTACCATTCTCATTGTAGTTTCCATATCTTTCGAGCCATCATCTACACCTGGCAATATGTGGCTGTGTATATCTATGTAATTTGTTACGTCTATTTTAGATCCTATAACACTTCTGCGAATCTTACGTATTGCCATGATTGCGACTATAATACCTAAGATAATCAGTGCACCAATCGCTGCTGCCGGACCTTTATTTGCAAGGATGCTAGTTAAGCTGTTTCCTTTATTTTCCTGGTTAATTGCAGATGGATCGTCTTTATCTGTAAGACCTTTTTTACCCTCCGCACTCTTAATTAATGAATCTATGTAATCCTGCTCTTCTTTGGATGTATCTGTGTATACACTATCATCCGTGAGTTCAGGTTCTTTCTTTTTCTCTGCGATATCTGTTTCTTTTTGACTTTTATTTGATGCATCTTTGGAATCTTTACTTTCTTTATTTCCATTACTATCAACCGAAGATGAAGATGCATTTTTATCTGAAATATCTGTATTATCTTTTCCATCACCCGATACATTGGATCCATTGCTAATTGTATCACTTCCCGGTTTGTTTGTATCCGGTTTATCTGTATCTGTTTTATCTTTATCATTCTTATTATTTGGTTTTTTCTTATCGCCTGTTCCAGAACCGTTTCCATTGCCGTTATCGCTTCCCGATGTATCAGGTTCTGTTGATGGCTGTCCTGTTCCCGAATCTCCTCCATCCGTCGGAACCAGATATCCCTGATTCACGCCGCTGCCTACAGAAGCATACATCTGTCCTATTAATTCGTCCGCCTGCGCCTGTGTCAAGTTTACCCCATCTTCAGCCAGCTTTGCCTGAAGCATACCAAGATATTCGCTTCCGGCTACGTATGTTCTTCCATTATAGGTAAATGTCCCGCTTGCAGCACCAATAATACTTGATTCCGGTCCATTTATGTCACCAGCGCAAACTGTCATCGTCATTGCTGCCGACAAGAGTATAGGTGCAAATATAATGGGGGTTTTCCACTTTTTCATTTAAGGTTCCTCCGTCTGTCTTGGATAACTTTTCCTGCCAATCCTATTTCAGGTAAAAAGCAGAGGCACCATTTTCAGGCACCTCTGCCTTCTAACTTTGGTTTAAAATATCAGATGATATTTATTATTGTACTACTACAAGGTAATTTCTGAATACTTCATAAATTGTATTAGCAACTTCCGGTGAATTTTTAATTACTAATTCGCCAGCATTATTTGTGCCAACTGCAGCTTTAGTACCATTGATATTAAATACAACCTGACTATTTTTTAAGGAGATATTTGTTATGTTAGATTTTGAAAAACCTCTTTCAACTAATAATCCGCCATCAAATTTGTATTCTTTGTCGCCTAAAGCTAATAATCCTGTACTAATGCCATCAATAAGTTTCTGGATTTGATCTGAATTCACACCACGAGCAAAGGTGAGTTTCACAACATCAAATGACTTGCCGTTTAACATCGGGAACATATCTTTTCCATCTTTTGTAAATGTAAATCCATCTTTTCCTAATGTAACATTATAAGTCTGTCCATTCATTACAACATTGAAAGCTTTTGCAAACTCTGGGAAGTTACTCTTTGCAGCTGTAACCAAATCCCCAACAAATCGATTCAATGTTTCTCTGATTTCTGGAGTCTTATTTTCATCCCAGGACATTTTTCCATTAACATACAATTCAATTGTATTACCTGTACTAACGTTTTTCTTAACTGCCAATTTGTTAACCGTAACACCATTTACTTTTACATCTGCAGATGCTGTCTTTTTACCATCCGCTGTTGTAACCGTAATTTTTGCAGTACCAGCTGCTTGAGCACTTACAAGACCAGTAGTAGAATTAACAGTTGCAACGCTTGGGTTGCTGGATACAAATGTAACGCTCTTGTTACTTGCATTTTGTGGAAGTACATTTGCTGTTAACTGAGCTGTTGTATCTCCAAAAGTACTATCTGTAGAAAGTACTAAATTCGAAGTATTAAGCGTAACACCTGTTACAGGCTGAACAACCTTAACAGTAACCTTACCATAAACTTTGTTCAGTTTACCATCTGTAAGCTTAAGTGTAATTGTAGCTGTACCAGGTCCTACAGGTTTTACCATAGCAACACCTTTGCTGGTTTTTTCTACAATTGCAACTGCTTTATTACTGGTAGAATAAGATGTCGTTCTAACAGTTGCATTAGACGGATTAGTTGCAGCAATCAGTTTTGTTCTTGCTCCGCCAACTGTTAAAGTGCTTCTTGTAGCTTTTAAGTCAACACTCTTAACGTTAACAGTATCTTTTACTTCTACTGTGATCGTAGTACTCTTCTTGCTTCCGTCTTTTGCAGTAATAGTAATGGTAGCAGTTCCTCTGCTTTTTGCAGTTATAATATCATTACTGCTTACTGTTGCTACTTTCGAATTACTGGTCTTAAAAGAAAGATCTTTGTTCGTAGCACTGCTAGGAGATACCTTCGGGCTTAACAAAAGTTTTCCGCCAACACCCATTTCAACCTTTTTACTTTCTGGTACAATAGAAGATACATAACGAGGTCTAACTTCTACAGAGATTTTCGTCCATGCATCTGAACCATTTTTGAATCCATCATAAGCTTTCACTGTAATAGTTGTTTTACCAATTTTCTTAGCTGTGATAACACCATCTTTGCTAACACTTATAATCTTGCTATTGTATCCTTTGTAACCCCAACGGTCAAAAACTGCTGTATCCGGAGAGTATGTAGGATTAATTGATGCTTTTTTTCCAACATATAACTTAAAACTCTTCTTACTTGTAGACACTGTTTTAACTTTTTCTCTCACATTCAGTTTAATCGTATCTGATTTTGTTTTATCAGCTTTGGAAGTTACTGTGATTATAGCTTCACCCGGTGTTTTACAGGTAACACGACCCTTATCATCAACAGAAGCTACAGACTTTTTACTGGACTTATAAGTCACAGCCTTGCTGCTATCATCTGTCACAGAAACTTTGGTTTTCAGATCTACTATCGTAGAACCTTTCTTTGTCAACCAAACAACTGCACTTGACTCCCTGGTCGGTTTTGTGATTGTTACACTCTTAACAGCAGCATTCGCAGTTAACCCGAAGAACAACGACATAACCATAATCACCATAATGCTTTTCGTGATTCGTTTCATAACACTACCTCCTTATAATTTTTTTGCCTTGGCATATTTTGTCGGATGCTCGTTCTCCAACTACAGAGTTATTATCCTACTTTTTGGTGAATATGTCAATCCCCGCCAATTGCTATTTATGTCATAAACATGGTCGTTTGTTACATTTTCCTTATTTCTTCATGTTTAATTTTTTATACAATTTTAATACTCCTGAAATATATAGAAATCATATAATTCATACTAAAACGGTAGGCTTAAACGCAAAAAAAGCTATAGCCTCTGTTATTAATCAGAACCTATAGCATTTTTTAAAATGGAGCTGAGGGGAATCGAACCCCTGTCCGAAAGCCTATTCATTGAAGCATCTCCCATCACAGTCATTAGTTTAACATTCCCTCTATCTGCCGCTTAATGACAAGCTGTAGACTTTAGTAGCTTCATAAGTTCTTTTATTCCCTCAAAGCTTTGGAAACAAAGTGCCTCACATGATTTGATGCCGGTGACTTAAGCTGTGAGTGACCCAAGGCCGACAAGCAGCATTAGGCTGCTGCTAACGAATAATTATCGTCTGCGTTTATATTTTTTGTCCGGTTTGCTGCGTGGTCCCGGCCCACGGATGGCTTCTCCAATTGCAAAACCCCCGTCGAAACCAGTACAACCCCTGATATCAGGTGTAATTGGTTCTGCAGACGTTTGCATTTTAGAAATACAAATTAAATATTGTATTTCTGCTACATCCATTGATTATTTAAACAATGATGTGCTAGTTGTTCCATTATAGTTGATCCCGAAGGGATTGTCAAGGTTATTCATACATTTTTATTAACATTTTATGTAAACCATATCATGATAATATCATCTGACTTAAAGAACTGCACAGTTTTTCCGCTCTGCGCAGTTCTTCTTTAAAGCTTTATGATATCTAAATATATTTCAACTCATATCCGGCGTGCATGCATAATCATTTAACAGATTATCTTTCGATTGAATCAGTTTCTTCCTATTATATATGCACTCAGATTTACCCGTTTAATTCCTCATATAAATTGTGTGATAAGAATTTTAGAAGTTCTTCGCCTGAATCTGGAAATAAGACTGTGGATGTGAACATACGGGACATACTTCCGGAGCATCTGTTCCGTAGTGGATGTGTCCACAGTTGGAGCACTGCCAAGCTACTTCTTCTCCTCTGATAAATACTTTTCCTTCTTCTATGTTTGCTAATAATTTGCGGTATCTTTCTTCGTGCTCTTTTTCGATTTTAGCTACTTCTTCAAACCAGTATGCAATTTGATCGAAGCCTTCTTCTTTTGCTTCTTTTGCGAATGTTGCATACATATCGGTCCATTCGTAGTTTTCGCCTTCTGCAGCATCTTTTAAATTTGTAAGGGTATCCGGCATACCGTCATGTAATAATTTAAACCACATTTTAGCATGTTCTTTTTCGTTATCTGCTGTCTCCAGGAAGAGATTTGAGATCTGAACATATCCTTCTTTTTTTGCCTTGCTTGCATAATATGTATATTTGTTCCTTGCCTGACTTTCGCCTGCAAATGCTGCCTGTAAGTTCGCTTCTGTTCTTGATCCTTTTAATTCCATGGTAAAATCCTCCTTTGTATTTTTAATATCAGTAACTATTACTATTTTAATATAGCACTATTTCTATATTTTGTCAATTAATTTTCAAAAATATTTTTCCTACTCCAGAGTGTATTTTAATTTGCTGTCTTTCAGCTTTCGACCGCTGAAGTAATATTTATTCTCTAACTTCTCAAGCGCTCTCCAACCCCAGAATTTCCGCCAATACTTCAATGATAATTTCATTTGTGCAAGATTTGACATATCCCATCATGTTTAGCATGATCTCATCGTTTTTCTGGGCTTCTGTTAACTGATCGTTGTGTTTTACCTGATCCAGCAGCACGATCAGCTGGGGGGATAACTCTTCATATGTTTCTAAGGTTGCCTGGGTTACCAGTTTTTTTAACTCTTCTTTTGATGTGGGTACCATACCGATTACCTCCTGTATAAGCTTGTTGATGGTTTTTCCTGGTCTAAACTAATGAAAGGTGTGTAATTGTCCGCTTCTACAGATTCCGGATTTTGAATTCTTTCTCTGCTTCTCTTCGCTGATCTTTTTTGGCAATGTCCTGTCGTTTATCATAGAGTTTTTTGCCTCGGGCAAGTCCGATTTCTACTTTTACCAGGCTCCCTTTAAAATATACCTTCAGGGGAACCAGTGTAAATCCTTTTTCTTTCATTTTCCCGGTCAGCTTATTAATTTCAAAGCGGTGTAACAGCATCTTTTTGACTCTCAGAGGATCTTTATTAAAAATGTTGCCTTTTTCATAAGGGCTGATGTGCATTCCGTATATGAATACTTCGCCGCGTTCAACGCGGACGAAGGATTCTTTGATACTGCATTTTCCCATGCGGAGAGATTTTACTTCTGTTCCATGCAGGGAAATGCCTGCTTCATAGGTATCTTCTATGAAGTAATCGTGAAACGCTTTTTTATTATTTGCTATTAGTTTTATGGATTGTGCTCCCACTTAACTTTCTCCCCCTTCTTCTGCTATTTCAAAATCGATGGTGCGGCTCTGGCGGTCGCAGTCGATTACCTTTACGGTTAATTTCTGTCCAAGTTTATATACCTTGCCGGTGTCTACACCGAACATTTCATAGGTTTCTTCCTTATAATAATAACGATCGTCATACATATGAGTGACATGAACCATGCCTTCTATGGTATTGGGCAGCTCCACATACAGGCCCCAGCTTGTAATGCCGGAGATGACACCCTGGAAACACTGTCCTATGCGGGCTTCCATATATTCTACTTTCTTCAGCTTATCTGTTTCCCGCTCTGCTTCATCCGCACGGCGTTCCATCTTGCTGGAATGATCTGCAACCTGTGTCAGAATTCCATCATAATGCTTGATTCTGCCGCTGTTCATTCTGGCGCGGAGATTGTCTTTGATAATACGGTGGATCTGAAGATCAGGGTAGCGGCGGATGGGTGATGTGAAATGACAGTAATACTGTGCAGCCAAACCAAAATGTCCGGTACATTCCGTCGTGTATTTAGCCTGTTTCATGGAGCGCAGTGTTAATCTGCTGATCATGGCCTCTTCCGGCGAATCTTCAATTCTGGCCAGGAGTTTTTGCAGTTCTTTTGGATGGATCTCGTTTTTGCTGTTCTTAATCCCATATCCAAAGTTATTGATAAACAGCGCCAGCTTCTCTATTTTTTCCGGATCCGGTCAGTATTACTTAGGGTATACGAATGGCAGCTCCTGCCAGTAATAATCCTCTGCTACGGTTTCATTCGCCAATAACATGAAATCCTCTATAATCTTAGTTGCCACATTGCGGTCATAAGGTTTAATTTCCTGAGGTTTTCCTTTTTCATCCAGCAGAATCTTAGTCTCAGGGAAGTCAAAATCAATGGAACCTCTCTGTTTTCTTTTTTCCCGTAATAGTCCAGCCAGTTCCTGCATGCGTTCAAACATCGGAACCAATTCTTCATATTCCCTGCGCTCTTCTTCATCCTGTTCTGTCAGGATTTTCTTTACGCTGGTATAGGTCATTCTGCGGTCTACATTGATTACGGTTTCCGCAATTTCATGGCTGATTACATTTCCTTTTTCGTCCACATCCATGATGCAGCTCAGCGCCAGTCTGTCTACCCCCTGGTTCAGGGAACAGATTCCGTTGGAAAGCTTGTGGGGCAGCATGGGTATTACCCGGTCAACCAGATATACGCTGGTACCTCTTTTTAATGCTTCCCGGTCCAGAGCACTGTTTTCCTGTACATAGTTGGTTACATCCGCAATATGCACACCCAGATGATAAATATTTCCCTCTTTCGTCAGGGAAATGGCATCATCCAGATCTTTTGCATCTTCTCCGTCGATGGTAACCATCTGCAGATCACGCAGGTCCTTCCTGCCATCCATATCCCCGGCCATGATTTCATCGGGCACCCGCTGTGCCTGATTCATTACTTTTTCAGGAAAATCAAGCGGCAGCTCATAAGCATAAACGATGGAAAGGATATCCGTGCCCGGATCATTAATATGCCCGATAATCTCTTTTACTTTTCCTTCGGGATTCTTCGTCTTTGTACCATACTCTGTGATCTCCACGACAACTTTATGCCCGTTTACAGCCCCTTTAGAGCGTTCAATGGGGATAAAGATATCTTTGGTCAGTTTTAAATTATCCGGTACTACAAAGCCAAAATTTTTACTCTGCTGATAGGTTCCCACTACTTCTTTTAAACCCCGGTCCAGTATTTTTACAATGGCACCCTCCTGGCGTTTGCCGGTTTTTCCAGGAACCAGTGCTACCTGTACTGTATCATGATGTATGGCTCCTTCGGTAGCTGTTTCCGGTATAAAAACATCTTCTTCCCGGCCTTCTATTTCTACAAATCCAAATCCTTTCGGATGTCCGATAAACGTTCCCACCAGGGAAGTATCCTCTGCTTTTTTATATTTTCCGCGTTTGGATATTTCTACTTTTCCTTCCTGGATTAACTCTTCCAATACCTGTTCCAAAGCCGGGCGGTCTTCTTTTGTTACCTGAAGCAGGATTGCGATCTCTTTAATCTTCATCGGAACGTATTGTTTATCGCAAATCATATCGTATATGACTTTCTTTCTCTTATCTAATAATTCTTGATTCATTCATCTTCCTCTTTCTTTTATGGCAG
>OBXO01000935.1_pt1 | contig 16950 bp, 35 predicted proteins | sample 1501431 | NCBI WGS metagenome assembly OBXO01 (sample SAMEA2580163, study PRJEB22360) | human gut metagenome | biome: human gut; feature: human-associated habitat; material: faeces | place: Denmark | collected 2008/2010 | reverse complement strand
AACTCGACCGGACCCACCAGCGCGATAGATGAGCCCTTAGCGCGGGACTGGCTGCCGCTCATCGCCGGGCCGTCAGGGTTAACTTTCCGGCCGGTGACCGGGTCGGTGATTTTCTTCCGGCCCCGGCTGCGCGCCGTCGCGGTGAATTGTGCGTTCTCGGCGAAAGCTACCAGCTGCCCTTTCGTCGCCCCGCTCAGATCTGCGGTCGCCACAATGAGCTGCTGACGTACGTATTCCAGTTGCTGACTGTTCATGCGGCTTCCTTATGTGGCTGATTGGTTTTGGTCTGGCTGTGCTTTGCTACTGGCGGCATGCTGGCGCGCTTAACGCTTTCGGCCTGGTACCGCAGGAAGTCTGTGTGATTCATTCAGCCTCCAGTTCGGTGATGGTCAGTTCAAGCCTGCCGCCTTTGACGATTGGCATCCTCTTCACGCTGTAGTAGTCGACCTGCTGGTCATCGAGCCAGAACCCGGATTTCGTCAGGGCGTCGAACGCGGCCTTTTGCAGATTGTCCAGGTCGCGGCGGCGGCGATCCGGCATATGGCACCCAATGCGTATTTTCACGGGTGTAGCCAGGCCGATATCCAGCATTGAGTCTTTGATGATTCTGGCGACACTGTCGCGGTACGCCTGCCCCTCTGTGCTGATGTGCGTGCGCCCGCGGTTATGCCGGTAGTAGCGGTTGTTGCTCGGCGGCCATGGGAGACTGATGCGGTATTCATTCATGCTTTTACGAGCCCCTCTTTAAGCCAGATGACCTGCGTGCGAGCCATGCCTTCCAGCGCGCACTCCTTTGCATACTCCGCATCGACCAGACGGGTGCGGCGATCAATCTCGTCGTGGCAACAGCTGCATGCGATGGTGGCGATCAGGTCAGGCGGCTTGATTCCGGTCCCGCAGAGGCCAGCAAGACGAATGTGAGCCAGTACTGAGGTTTCAGGATTGCCGTTGCATACGCCGGGGATCCGCACCTGACATTCGCGGCCGCGTGCCGCTTTGCATAAATTAGCCATGCGCTCTCCTCGCCGCGAGACGCAGCCATTTCTGATCCACCAGGCGGGCGGTGTAGCCCTTCAGTGTCGGGATATCGGACGGCTTAATCGCGGGCTTACGCTTGCGGCGCGCCGGAACGTTGAAGATATGATTTGTGATGACGCGTGCGAGAGGGTTATTCATGCAAGCCTCCCGAAATAATCGCCACGGTAACGGACATCGCGAAGCTGTATGTTCTGGCTGACGGCGAAAGCTTGGGTGTACTCAATCAGACTATTCATCCGTTTGATCCCCATCGATGAGGTGCTTTCGCGAATTGCCACCAATTCGCCCTCAATCCCGGCAATAACCTTCCCCTGCCCGCCAGTGGCAATGGAGTGACCGGAAACCAGAATTGATTTCCATGACGGAAGTGACCACGCAGAGCCAGCCCACTCAATGCGATGCTTAGCCAGGTCGCCGCAAAGCGCGTGGAACAGTGAATTCTGAGGAAGAGTGCGCTTAGGGTCGGCAAAACTCACCACGAGCGGGAAATCTGCGTTTACAGGCTGCTTGTTGATGTAGTCAATGAGGTTGCGGCGAACCTGCTCGTCGCGGAGGTAAAATTTGATACTCATACGCCACCTCCGATAGGTAGCGCAGAATACAGAAAATCGCAGGTGCATTTCTGCATCTGTGACAAGGTGAGGAGTTCAGATTGTGGTCGCATTTAAGTCCCCTTAAATGCGCAGAAGTCACCGGAGTTGTTCAGGCTCCGATGACATGATTATGGACGGTTGATTCAACAAAATCAACGTAAGAGAAAGGCCTCCGAAGAGGCCTGTTTGTTATGCGTCGAATGGGTTAGGCATTATGCGATACCACTGTTGGCGACCTAAGTGGGCAGGCGACACCTATCGGATGCTTGCCATTGCAGATAAAGCACCGCATCTCGCTAAGCACCTGAGGAGAGGTAGTGATCGTCTTCTGGTGATCATCCTCGCTCAATGCATCACGGAACGCGACCGCAACAATCACCCCACCGAAAGCTTCCATATGGGCATGTACTGGCGGCTCCTTGCCGTCTTCGAACTCAATGACGAAAGTAAACTTGCCCATCACTTCACCTCCTGCTGCGGTGCTGCTGGCATTGCGCAAGCTTCTACTGCTGCCTCATGAATTCGCTTTATGGTGTCCCAGCCAACGGGGATTTCAGCATCCCACCCGCCTGTATGGTTACAGTCTTCACAACCTTCACCTACGCATGACTGACAAACGATGCGGTATTGAACATGAAACTCTCCGCATAGCGCGCCTTTGGCTCCATTATCGGCAGTCAACTTTAGTGGCATGATGCAGTAACCATCCGGAATCACCGGGGCGTTGAGAGCATCACGCTCTGCAAAGATTTTCTCAGCGTCGATTTCAATGCCGGAGTTGCGTATGGTTTCCACTGCGTCGCGCAACTTGTTAGCCGTCGTTACAAGTTCGGCACCCTGAAGCATGGCGGCGCACATTGCGTCATATTCAGATATTGGCTGCAACCTGTATCCATCTGGCACAGATACCGGCGCTGGCAGGACGTTATATAGCATAGTTCCTTCTGGCAGAGCTTTATCAATAGTCGATGTATCGTTACCCGCTCGACTTGAGAGAACCTGCGTCACAGGCTTCGCTTCGAGCGATGACAGCGCTAGCTTCATCGCAGCGAGCGCCATGGCCGCATCTTCGTTTACAACTCCGGTCACAGCATCGCGCTCTTCTTCAAGCTCAGCGATAGTCTTTTGCAGCCATTCTTTGGTAAGTGTGCTCATGGGTTAGTCCTCAACCTTACGCGGCGCTCCGCGATATTCTGGTGCCGGAACGTGCTTAGGCGCGGCAATGGCATGCTTCAGCAGCTCTTTCCAGGTCGCTGCGTTATTGCGAAGCCAGCGCCCATCATTATCGTCAAAGAAGCCTTTAGCGACTGAGTGAGACAGTGGCTCGGCTACATCACACGGCACCGCAACCGTCTGTACGCCGTTGTTGTAGTAGCCGAGGTTTGATAACACATGGCTTTCGGCATAGCGGCCTGCCGCGTGGCATCGACACCGGTAGCCGCTATCATCTGCCGCCCACAGAGTGATATACGGGTCGCCGCGATGGGTGTGAGCAGTGCTCAGAATGAAATATTCACGTTCCATATCACGCGCCTGTTTGTCGATGTTGCTCATTGTGCGGCCCCTTCAAATTGGTAAGAAATTTTAATTCCCAGCTTTTTAGCCATGGCATGCTCAGCGACGGCACCATCCGACTCTTGCCACCCATGCAGCATGTGAATGGCGTCTGCGCAGCGAAGCATAGCCAGGCAGATGTCCATATACTCACGCTGAGATAAACCATCCGGGAGCGTGGCCGGATTTAATGCCACATGACCACCTGATAACATTTGCTGTGCTACTGCGTTAAACATCGGACGGTTGTAATTTTCGTAACCCGTCATTGGTCCTGCGATGTAAATTTTCATACCCCTACCCTCCCCCAAACCATCAATACTCGCTTCATCGCCGGACTGTTGCGGCACTCCTGGCAGATCACATTTGCCTCTGTGCGCTGCACCAGCTTCGAATTTCCCTTCGGCATGGCCGGTATGGTTTCCGGTGCGTATTTCATGCCGTAGCTGGTCAGCCGATAAAGCCGCTGGCCATGCTTACCTTCGAACTCGATCAGGCCGTCTGCAAACAACGTGCTTAACGGGCCGGAAATCTTTTTGGTGGTCATGCCGATCATGCTGGCAATGCGACCACTGTTCAGGCCCGGGTTATTACGCAGGGCTGCAAGAATCTGCCCGCGGATTGTTATGGTCATCAGAATCCCCCTTTCTTTTTCGGCTGCTGCTCACGCCCGCGGCGTTCTGCGGCGGCGGCCTGCTGGTCTGTGTCGTAAATTGCCCCGTTGATCTGATTGCAATAAACCGTGCCGGTACTGCCATGGCGGTTGAGTCGCAGGATTAACTCCGTTTCGCCAGGCGGAACGCTGTCATCGAAAGCACCTTCTCGGTGGATACCAACCCAGTAGTCGCAGTCCTGCTCAATCTGTCCTGTGTCGCGAGAATCGCTCGGTAACGGGCGTTTATTCACTCGCTTCTCCAGTTCGCGGTTGAGCTGCGTCAGCAGCACGACGACGCAGCCCAGCTCTTTGGCGAGGTTCTTCAACCCTTTGGTGATCATCCCGTAGGCCAGGTCATTACGGTCTGCTTTTTCGGCGGTCATCAGCGTCAGGTAGTCAACCAGAATCATGCCTACGCAGCCCTTCTCGCGTTTGATTCGTCGGCTTTCGCTAACGATGTGAGCCAGTGACAGGCCAGGAGTATCGTCGATGTACAGCATGTCGATTTCACTCAATCGCCCGGCTGTGGCGATCGCCTTCTTAAAGTCGCCGTCGTAATCGCCCTGGTACTGATCATCTGCGTCATCCGTGGCGGGCATGTAAAAAATGCTCGGGTTTACGCCGGACTTCTGCCCAACAAGCTTTTCGAGGATCTGGTCGCTGGGCATTTCCAGGCTAAACATCAGCGCTGGCTTTTTCTCGCGAATCGCGCAGTTGATTGCCATCTGCCCGTACAGGGTTGTCTTGCCCATCTTTGGCCTTGCGCCAATCACGAACAGAGAGCCTTTAACCAGACCTTTCGGTGCCAGCAGTCGATCGAGCGACGGAATACCGGTACTCATGCCGCGCTGTTCGCCTGAAGGGTCAAAGCGTTTCTCCAGATCTGCTACCCAGTCATCCATAACCTCGCCAAACGATCTCAACCCACGGCGACTGCCGGTTTTTGAATGGTCTGCGAGCTGGGTGAAAATACCCTGAATGGCCTCGTACTTCTGCGTAGCGCTCATGCCGTTGCGGGAATACAGCAGCTCAGTAGCTTCGGTCAGGCGGTTGATACCGTAGCGCTCCATTGCGGCTTCCCGGACTGATGCTGCGTAAGCCACGATGTTTGCAGCGCTGGGAGTGTTCTTGGCGATCTCCGCAAGGTAAGCAAAGCCACCTACCTGCTCCGCGAGCCCTTTACCTTCGAGCGCGTCGAACAATGTCAGACCATCGACTGGCTTGTTTTCGCGGAACATCTGGCGCATCTCGGCAAAGATCAGTTGGTGAGGTCGGCTGTAGAACGACTCAGGCTTGAGCATCGCCAGAACCTTCTGGACTCGCTCGCTGTTGTCATCATCCAGCAGCAGGCCACCGATAACGCTCTGCTCTGCTTCGAGGTTTTGTGGTACAGCCATGAAATCAGCGGTCATCACGATCCCCCTCGCGCACTTCGATGTAGAGCTTTTCGGTCAGGAACTTATCGAATTTCATGCGGCGCCAGGTCTTCCCGGATTTCTGGTCTGGTCGGTCTTCAAGCATCCAGCGGCAGTTTTGAGCGATGTAGCGCAGATAGCTTCTGAACCCGTCCATATCCATCGGCTTGCCGTCCAGGTTGCGGGCAATTTTGTTAGCCTTTCCCCAGAAGGTGCGGATCAGATTACGTCGATCATCAGTGAGGCATCTCCATCCCCGGGCTTCAGGCAGTTCGTCTTTCAGGCATTGCCATACTTCATCGCATGACAAACGGGACTTTTTCTCTTCAGCGGGTTTCTGGTCATTTGCGACATACTTACTACCGTTAGGTAGTAAGTTATTTAATATATTGTTATCTGTGGACACTGGCTGGACATCGGCTGGACACTCCACCTCCGCAGGCATTGGTACGACTGCGTTTGGGCTGGACACTGGCTGGACATCGGCTGGACAAAAATTTGACTGATATTCGTCATATTTGACCACTTTTAGAACAGTAAAACGGTTGTTAGATTTGGTGGTGATCATGCCCAGGCTCTGGAATTTACGGAGTAGTGATTTAACGCGATCAGCGGTCAACCCCGTTTCCATTGCCAGCGTGTTTCGCCCGGTAATGAACTCTCCGCGTTCGCAGATCACATCGCCGACATCAGTCGATACCAGTGTCTGTTCGTGATTAGCACGCAGGAGCAGGTGAACCCATAAATGAGCCGCTTCAGCGTCCTTGTAGAACGGCACATCCATAATTTTACGGTGCAGCAAGGCAAACCCCTTACCGCCATTCGTACGCGGTTTCTGGAGCCTTCTGGCCTCTCTGGCTTCGGCTAAATTGGATACGTTACCCACGGCCACTCTCCTTGCGTTTCAGTTCTTCCAGGATGGCGCGCATCTTCTCTGCCACAATCGGATTAACCGAGCGGATGAAGCGGTCGCGGGTTATGTTTTTATGTACAGCGGTATGGTAATAGCGTGGATTTTTTGCCATTATTCCTCCTGCAATGAGTGCACACGATTTGCATCTGAAGGCCAGTTCTGTTCGAGCAGACTGGCTTTCGCCGTTTTTGATACTTCCCATCACATAACCCCTAACATTGAAGTGACCATCGTCATCAGTGGGCCTACCTGCTCCGGCATGAGGCGGAACAGCGACGCTATACCCTCGCTTACCTCTTTCAGCTTCTGGTGTTCTGGAGCGTCCAGCAGCACGGCCTGTTTAGCCTCTGCGAGTTCTTTCTCGGCCTCAGCCAGGCGAGACATTTTGCAATCGGCACCGATCAGGCGAGTGCGATACTCAACCGGCAGGACCGCCATGATTGCGGGCGTCAGCTGGCGCACGTTCTCGCGGTACTGTTCGGAGTCGAAACGGTTATCCAGGAAGCGGAACAGCTTCTGGCGCGCCCGGCTGATGTCTTCCGGAAAGCTGATGGCGGTCCCGCCCTGCTCCCGGTATTCGTTGATGACCAACGCCGAAACGACGTCCTGATTGTCCAGCGCCGATGACCATGCACGGACCGCATCGCGGATCTTTTCGTGGTCTGGCGCCGCCTTAGGCTGAGCGCGGTTTATCATCGCTCCCGTGTGTATTCCGGTATTGTGTTGATACGCAAGTGAATGCATTTGCTATTCCTGATGTTCCTGTTTCTTACTGTGAGGAAATTCGCGGTACTCGACCGCCTTAACCTCGCCAGTAGGAAGCTTGTTGATGAAAATCTGACGGCCGACCCTGATCGCTTTGCTAATTGCCGTTTGATGGACGCCAATGGCATCAGCTGCTTTTACCTGGCCAACTTCGTCGACATACTCGGCGAGTGAAATTTTCATGTTTAGCGTTGCTCCTTACCGTTAATACAAAAACAATACCACAAGTATTAGATAAATCAATACCGCCGGTATTTTAAAAATATGAGCTTTGGTATTAATATCTGATAATGGAAAAGAAAAAGATCCTCACCCCCGCTCAAGTGGCTGATTCAAAGCGTTTAAAAGCCCTTTACGAAGCGAAGAAAAAAGAACTGGGTATTACTCAGCAATCCATTGCGGACGCGCTGGACATATCCCAGGGTGCCGTTGGCCATTATCTCAATGGAAGGAACGCTTTAAATACAGCGGTAGCATCGGTCTTTGCGAGGCTTCTTGGGATTAGTGTCTCTGATTTCAGCCCGTCACTTGCGAAGGATATCTCTGATATGAGCTCGGTGGCGTCGGAAAATACTTCTTTCGCAGGGCATTATTCACCTGGCTCAAAATATCCGGTGATTAGCAAAGTTCAGGCGGGCGCCTGGTGTGAAGCGGTTGAGCCGTACACCCTTAAAGATATCGACCTTTGGCTTGAATCAGATGCTCACATTCAGGGGGAGGCGTTCTGGCTGCAGGTTGATGGTGACTCAATGACAGCACCGGCGGGTCTTAGCATCCCAGAAGGAACCTTTGTCCTCTTCGATACTGGGCGCGAGGCAATCAACGGCAGTCTGGTAATAGCAAAGCTATCCGATTCGAACGAGGCGACTTTTAAGAAGCTGGTGATCGATGGTGGGCAGAAGTACCTGAAGGGCCTTAACCCGCAATGGCCACTCGTGCCGATTAATGGTAACTGCCGGATTATTGGGGTTGCTGTAGAGACAAAGTTGCGTTTAGTTTAAATGTGCTAAATATAAAATGCACAGACTATTGATTCAAATAGTAATTTCAGAATGCCGTGCAAACAATATCATACATATTTGAGACTTCTTCCTGTTGACATTTTCACCCTGGACTTACCATAATGGTAATAAAGATATGTAGTAGGTATAAGACTGGTGCGCCAAAGGAGCCCTTGAGAGATGGCGAAGAGCGCATCATTGAGGGAGGCCCGCTGTATCCTAACCTCCTGGCGGAGTTAGCAAGGTGCCAAGTAAACTCTGTTACACATAAGACAAATGATTTTTTAGCACTTCATCGTGTGGATCTGGGGGATGTTCGTACATACGTAGAACTAGCCTTAAAAGGTGGGCGATACATCAACTCACAGTGGTGCAATGGTAACGCTCCGAAAGGACTATTTGCATGTGATGCTTATGTAGTGCCTGCGCAATTGTACATACCCCACGAACGTTGCGAGTGCACAGTTATGTTATACGTAAAAGTATGCCTTTTAGACTCTGGAAACACGGTAGCAGTCATTTCATTGCATGAATCAACTGAAAACTAAGGACAAATCATGAAACGTTATTCACTCTGCCCAATATGCGGGGATGAAGGGTTGCATGAAACGAAAACCAAAATCCTCAGGGAGTTTGAGGGTTTTAAAAAAGAGGTCCCGTTCCATGCATCTGTTTGCGAATCATGTGGCTCAGAAACTCTGACAGTTCAGCAGGCAAAATTTAACAAACGCCAGATGACTGATTTTTATCGAGAAGCTGATGGATTGCTTACAGGCGGTCAGATAAAGGCAATCAGAGAGGATTTACATCTTACCCAATCTGAAGCAGCAATCATTTTTGGTGGGGGCAAAAACGCGTTTACTAAATATGAAAATGGTGACGTTACGCAATCATTTGCGCTGGATAAGCTTTTAAGAACGGCTTACTCGGATCCCGCTGCTTTTGAGTTTCTCCGTAAAGGTTGTCCAGCCGTAACCACCGTAGAGTATACCAATCGCACTACCGAGTTAGAGATGATCAAGACTTATCTTGTTTCAAAAACTGGTCACCTTAAATACGCGAAAAGTCCTGCTGAAGATTCGGTAAAAGTCGTCATCCAGAATTATGTGTCTGAACCAACTCAGCATAATACTTGGCATATGATTGAAACGATTGCCTTAGGTAGTAAATTATGATTTTAAGAGAAGTAAAAGATGTACTGTTGAGAAAGTCTTCTCTCACTTTTGATGCTGACACAAACATTTTTATGTTAGAGGGCATGGATCTAACCCTTCACTCGAATAACCGTATTGTTAGCGTACAAGTTGCTGAAAAGTATGAAGATGAAGAGCTAACTAAGATAAGTCGATGCGCATGTCTTTTCAGGCTGCAATGTTCGATAAGAGCAACTGAAGCAGGGCAAGATCCAGAAACATCTAAAGTTCTGTTCGAAATTGAAGCTCAGCACGATGTTGTTTTTGACTCAGACTCAGTTGTAACAATCGAAGAGATAGAAAAGTTTAGCGCTGATGACATAATTAACAATGCGGCTTGGCCGTATTGGAAAGAGCATGTTACTTCGCTTTGTTCCAAAGCTGGACTCAGCCCTTTGCAGGTGCCATCAGCTCAGAAGAATGATCCAATAAAAATTACAGCCAAGCGAGAGTTGTAAAAAAAACCGGCCGCGTGCCGGTTTTTTTGTGTCTGCCGATCCCCATTCGACCACCACCACCACGTCAGCGTAACCAATTGAATATTATGGGATGCTGGCATTAACGGCGTCTATTCCCCGCCAGCTGGTAAACAACCCGATCCCTCTGGTAAACGCTGTCATCCTTGGTAAACGATTTACCATTGGTGACACCGTTAACCATCTATAAGCCTTTCCGCACTATCTCAGCCGCATCCCTGTTCACGCCCTTCCCTATCACGTTTCCTGTTTCCTTCCGGTACTGCTTCAGCTTGTCGATGATGTTTTGCTGGGTCATGGGTAAATCAGCCAGTGACAATTCCATCACCGCCCGCCCCATCGCCTGAATTTTCATGCTTATACGCTCTTCATCCAGAACCATGCACATCCCTCCTGCTGTTTTTTTAAGCGTAGCACTGGTATTTACAAAAATAAAATCACATCAAATTCATACTCTTAGTATTAATCAAAGATTTATTAATACTGGCGGTATTGCTATATATTAATACCGCTAGTATTGTTAACCCATCGAAACGAAACATCGACAGCTGAGCGAAGTTAGCCAGCGGCGGACAGCAAGTCGCCTGCTTTTTAACAACATGCAGATTTACAGCGTCAATGACCTGTTAAGACCCCTACACGTAAACGTGCTGTATCACCGGGTGCGATCCGGTCGGTGAGAGAGTATCCCCGCGCGAGAGCGAGAACGGCGTGAGAACGGGCAACACTGGCAGGGAGTTGGCGCTGATTCAACTTAGAGGAGCGATTCCAATGAAGCACTAAAACGGACAGACCGCGCAATCAAGCCGCAGTCGTGATGTGGCCCCGAGTCTTTATAAGAGCCAGACGCAGGTCCGAACTGCGACATACCGCTGGTCAGGGTTAATCGAGGAAAAGGGTATGCCGGTAAAGCAGCGCGAACGCCAGCCGCGCTCCGGTTATGAGCGGCGATGAGCGACAAGGACTCAAGGGCATGAGCGCGGCCACTGCGAGAGTGTGGCGAAGTGCTTTGGGCTGGCAGACGGTTATCAGCTAGTTGGTGAGGTAATGGCTCACCAAAGCGACGACGACCTTCCCTGCTTCATTGTTGGGAGCCAGCGCCAAAGCATTTCTCCTGCATCAGCGGGTAACGACAGAGGGTTTCATGGCAGACGACGATTATACGATGGGCGAGTTTTGGCGAGACATGAAGCCAGAACTTAGAGAACGGCGCAGGATAGCGCGCAACTCAGCACATGAAGGGATGAAGGCTTTCTTTCAACGTAATGGAGTTGAGTTCGAAGAGGGAGAAAACACTCTCATTTTTCGCACACCGCAAGGGACTGTTGCTTATTACCCGCCAAGCAAGCGGATGCAGCATAAAACCACATGGCGAACATGCAGCCCTACAGCATGCATGAATTACGTCAACAAACTCAGAGCCGCCTAACCAGCGGCTTTTTTCATACCTCAGTCGCTTCACCGAGGCGGCTTAGTTATGACAACCGGCGGCCATCCACCGCCCATTGAAACACTGAATAAATGCGTTGAAGTCTTGTATTAACCGTTCCGTTCGCCGCGATAAGGCCAAGAGGATTTATGAGCAATAAAGAATACGAACAGGCGTTTCCAACCCGCGATGATAATTACGACTCCAAATACTCTGGCCCGGGCATGACGCTGCGTGACTACTTCGCAGCCAAGGCTATGCAGGGAATCATCAGCAGCGAATGCAACTATGGAGCGTTTAGTGATTTAGCAAGCGATGCATACAGCATTGCCGACGCGATGCTCCTCGCTCGGGAGGCATCATGACAGTCACCCACAACGGCAAGCAGTACACCGCCAAAAAGCTCAACGATAACGAGTGGCAGCTGACGTCGGTATCGGCGCCGCGGGAAAAACTGGTGCTTAACCGCTGGCAGATGCATATCGCTGGCCTCCTGGAACAGGTTGAGGTGAAGGTATGATCAACCACTACGGCACAACCCCGCTTATTCGCCAGTGCATCACGCCCGGCATGATGGCAATGCATGAAGGCCGAACCTATCGCGTCTCAGCAGTCATTCAGGAGCGCAAATGGGTGTACCTGCACACCGATGCAGAAATCATACGTCTCAGTGACTGCGTGATTGACGTCCTTCTGGACGGTCACGGCAACCCTATCCAGCACTAACGACCCTATTCAACCTATCGGCCTGGCATAACGCGGGCGGGATCTGCACATCAAAATTTCAGGAGAAACCATGAGCGAAGTAACGGACTTAACTGTCATCGAAATCAATCCGGAGCAGGCGCCAGTGCTGTACGTAGCGGGCGGCCTTGACGCGTACCTTGAGCAAATCCGCCAGGCTGTAAACGAAGTGCCGGACCTGTCCACGAAGAAAGGCCGTGACCGTGTTGCCTCTCTGGCAGCGCAGGTGTCCCGCAGCAAGACGGCAATCGAAAAGCCAGGCCGTGAGTACCTGAAGCGCCTTAAAGAGGCTGTGCGTCCGGCTGAGGCCGAAATTAAGCGATTTGTTGATGCCTGTGACGAGCTGCGAGATGAGACCCGCCGCCCACTCACCGAATGGGAAGCTGAGCAGGAACGAATCCGGGTCGAAGAAGCCTGGAACTCTATGCACGAAGAAGCATTGGTGATGAACAAGATGTTCGATGACCAGCTCGCCGCGCAGATCGAAGCAGACCACGAAATGGCTCTGCTGATGAACGACAAGTTTGACCGTGACGGAGAAGAGCAGCGCCGCCAGGCGGAACAGGCTCAGCGTGAACGTGACGAGCGGCTGAAGCAGGAAGCGGCAGAGCAAGCCCGCCGCGATGCCGAAGCGAAACACAAAGCTGAGATTGAAGCCGCAGCACGCCGTGAAGCTGAAGAGAAAGCACGTGCAGAGCTGGCGGAACGCCAGCGCATTGAAGCGGAACAGCGTGCGGCACGCGAGAAGCAGGAAGCAGAAGCCCGGGCGGAAAGAGAAAAAGCTGCGGCAGTGGAAGCTGAGCGCCTCAAAGCAAAACAGGCAGAAGAGAAACGCCTGGCAGAAGAGAAGCGAATCGCCGATGAGCAGGCAAAGCGTGAAGCCGATGTGAAGCACCGCAAGACGGTCGGCACCAACATCGTTAACGCGCTAACCAGCCACACCAGCATCACGCGAGAACAGGCTATCGAAGTGCTTACCGTTCTGAAAGATGACCTGATCCCCTGCGCGAAAATTCATTACTGAGGTGAATCATGAATATTACATGCGAGTGCGTAGACATGCGCACATCCGTCGGCCCCCACAACACCATCAAAGTTGAGATGGAAGGCGTTGTCCTGGCCGGCACCGTTAAAACCCGTGACGTACTCCCCCAACTCGACGGCGCAGAAGTCATCGAATGGCTGGCTGAGCAGGGTTACATCATCACTCATCAGGAGCGCGCAGCATGACGGCCGCAGAACGGTGGGATGAAGAGTCATTCCTGCGCCTTATGCACGACGAGATACCGGAAAAGCCGGAGAACGACAACGAGCCAGTCAACCTGGCCGCCGAGCGGCAGAACCCGATCATTAGTTGGGATGAATTTGCGGGGAACTACACATGACAGATAAAAAAGTATACGCCGCCATTAGCGGCGTTGCTTCAGCGCTTGCTGAGAAGGGTATCAGCAAAGAAAGGAAGCAAGGTAGTCAGGTCAATTACGCGTTTCGTGGTATCGACGACATTTACAACGCGCTGGCCCCGGAGTTGGTAAAAAACAAACTCCTGATCCTACCCCGCTACACCGAACGCACCAGCGTCGAGCGAACCAGCAAAAATGGCGGTGCGCTGTTCTACATCACGGTTCGTGGTGACTTCGATTTCGTCAGCACCGAGGACGGCAGCATCCACACCGTCACCACCTATGGTGAAGCGATGGATAGCGGCGACAAGGCTACAAACAAGGCCATGTCGATAGCATACAAATACGCGGCGTTTCAGGCGTTTTGCATCCCAACTGAGGAAACTGCAATCGACGCGGATGCCGAAACCCATCAGGTGCAACCGGCAGATGCCGATCAAATTCTCGCTGAATTTACTCAGTACGCCAGTACTGAAAACGACAGCAAAAAATTGCAGGCGCAATACGCGACAACATGGTCACGTCTGAATGGTTTTGCTGATCACCAGGCTAAATGCAAAGACGTCACCGGCATTCGACTAAAAGAACTTAAACAGGCGGCTTAAATGGCTATTAACACAATCACAGTGTCAGGAAATGTCGGTAGAGACGCGGCACTGCGCGTCACGCCAAACGGGAAACACATCGCCTCGTTTTCACTCCCGGCAAAATCTGGGTTTGGCGAGAATGAGAAGACGTCATGGCTGAATTGCAAGATGTTCGGGGCAATGGCCGAGAAGCTCTCTGGCGCGATTGTTAAGGGAGCAAAGGTTGCTGTTACTGGCGAGTTTGTAATTGAGGAGTGGACTAAGCAGGACGGTTCGCAGGTGCAGACACCGACAATCCTGGTACGGGATATCGATCTCCCACCACGCGGCACGCCAGGAAATGATAACCCCCGTCAACAGGTATCATCGCATCCACAACACCAACGGCAACAACGCTCACCGGCACCACAACATCAACCAAGCGAACCACCAATGGACTTCGACGACGACATACCCTTTTGAATCATCTCCCGGTCAGGAGAAACCAATGAACAAATTTACCCCCGAATATCGAAAACATCTTCTCCGGCCAATCCCTGACCGGAAACTTAGCCCGCAAGAACGCGCCGATCGCAAAGAGCTTTACCAGATCATCCGTGAGGAGCGTGATAACGATACATCACCGGCAAAACCATCGACTTACAGGCCATGTGATCCATATCTGAATGACAACCGCAAAGGTCTTGGCGGTGCTTCAAGGAGTGACTAATGACCCACGCTCACGACGACATCAGGGTCGGCGCACTGTGCCTTCCCTTCATTGGTAACGGCTGGCTAATGCCATGGGGTGAAGTGGTCAGCAATCCATTAAAGGCGCAGCGGCTCGCTGAGGAATATCGGGAAAGGCAGGAGGCGGCATGACAGCGAAATACTCACTTCTGTATGTCGATCCACCCTGGTCTTACGGCAACACCATCAGCAACGGCGCTGCCGCAGACCACTACACCACAATGAAGTTAATCGACATCAAGCGCCTTCCGGTGTGGGAGCTTGCCGCCGAAAATGCGGTGCTGGCGATGTGGTACACCGGCACGCATAACCAGGAGGCTATCGAGCTGGCCGAAGCCTGGGGCTTTACCGTTCGCACAATGAAGGGCTTTACCTGGGTGAAGCTGAATCAGAACGCTGAACTGCGCATCAACAAGGCGCTGACCGAGGGTGAAGTCACCGACTTTTACGACTTCCTCGATCTGCTTAACGCCGAGACGCGCATGAACGGCGGCAATCACACCCGGGCCAACACCGAAGACCTGTTGATTGCCACCCGCGGCGCCGGGCTGGAACGTAAGCACGCCGGGATTAAGCAGGTGGTCTACAGCCCGCTCGGAGCTCACAGCGAAAAGCCGTGGGAAGTGCGCCACCGGCTGGAGCTGCTTTACGGAGATGTGCCGCGGATTGAGCTTTTCAGCCGCAGCGCGGCTCCAGGCTGGCACCACTGGGGAAATCAGTGCGCCACCGCCGCTGTAGAACTGCTGCCCGGCTGCGCCATCGATGTTGTGAAAACGGAGGCCGCATGAGACCAGAATCAGAAAACGCCGTCCGCGCCGCCTGCCGCCGCTGCACCGAAGAAATCCAGCAGGCCATGCGCAAGAAGCCAAAGCCAAACTGGAACGAAACAGTGCCTCCCATCATCAACAAGCATCACAAGAAAATTGAAGCTCTGGGAGTTAGCCTCCTGGAGTTCGTCGTATACACAGGGCGGCTTAATCGCCGCTTCGGAGCAGAACAATGAATATGAAAACTGAAAAAATCGTGATGATGGACAGCGATGAAGCGGCCAGCATCCAAACTGTGACTGGCTGGGTGGACCGCCAAGGTCGTTTCTGGGGCGGTGACGAGCACCAGGCGCGCTGGTGCGGCGCTACTCATCGCAAGTGTAAAAACAAACCTGACGAGCACCCGATTCACAGCACTAATGGCTATTGCGAAGAATGCCACCGCGAAAGCCGCCAGGCGAAGTTCGCCACCTATGAACGCGCGGTATGGGCCGGAGAGCCGCTAGTTATCTTTGATGATGACCAGTACTTTTTCGACGCTGAATCGCTGGCCGACTATTGCTATGAGCACTCCCTGCTGCCGAGCGAGTTGCAGTTAATGATCTGCGAACCTAACTACCCGCCGGAGTTCGACCTGGAACAGCACTGCGAAGAGATAATGCCTGATGGTGATGACTATTACTGCTTGCCGCAAGCTGTGCGTGATGCTGCTGAGGTGCTCAATAAGGCGCTGAAAGAAAGTGCTCCAGTATCGTGGAGCGCAAGCAACCGAGTGGCGATCGTCTCAGACGACATGCTCAACGATGAGCAGAAGGCCGAAATTATGGCGGAGCGCGCCGCATGAACCGAGCCTCGCCCGTTGATTTGAGGAAAAGCATCGAAATTGCCAATAACCTGGCGCACATCGGGATTCGCTTTGTGCCGATCCCGGTGGCGACCGAAGAAGAATTCCAGACGCTGGCCGCCGAGCTATCTCGACGGCTTGAGCAGATGGCAGTCGAAGCCGAGAAGAATGAAGGCGGTGCAGCATGACTCTATCTCTTAATAGGCTGAAAGAGTTGCTTTTATATGATCCTGATACTGGAATCTTCACATGGATTTCTTCTACAAAAAACTACAGACGTCCCATTGGAGCGGTTGCTGGATACATAAATTCCCTTGGGTATGTGCAAATCGGTATAGATTGCGTTGCTTATGGCGCACATCGGCTAGCTTGGATGTATGTGCATGGCAATCTTCCTGAGATGGACGTGGACCATATAAACGGGAACCCATCAGACAACCGAATCGAAAATCTGAGACTAGCTACTCACCAGCAAAACATGTGCAACAGGAAGAAGAGAAGAGATAACACATCCGGATATCCTGGCGTGTACTTCAATAAAGCCGCTAATAAATGGCGTGCGTGTATACGGGTTGAAGGAAGGCGCATCCACCTTGGGTATTTTGAAACAGCACAAGAGGCACATGACAAATATGTTGAGGCTTCAAAAAACTATCATTCCTAATACACGAGAGCACAGCCGTGACCGGGATCAGAAAGAAGCAGCCACCACAAAGCCTCTTAAAGAGGCTTTTTTATTGCTGGCTTTCACCTTCAACCGAATTAACAGACAGTTCCGGGAGCATTGATCATGATTACTCAGGCAAGACTTAAGGAGTGCTTAGATTACAACCCGCTTACTGGA
>OBXO01000932.1_pt1 | contig 16997 bp, 17 predicted proteins | sample 1501431 | NCBI WGS metagenome assembly OBXO01 (sample SAMEA2580163, study PRJEB22360) | human gut metagenome | biome: human gut; feature: human-associated habitat; material: faeces | place: Denmark | collected 2008/2010 | reverse complement strand
CGCTGATTAGCGAGGTCCTGTCGAGCTTAGCAGCGCGATGCATTTCACAGAGCGGGAGCGTGCTCCGCAGACTTTATCTTCCCCCGCAGCCCCAAACCACAACAATACTCCCCCGGGACGAAAGACTTATATACACATCCCACCACCCCGTCCGCTGGCCGTACCGGCGGCGTCCTCACCTGCTTAACTAAATCTCCATTATACATTAATCTCCGCCTTCACGCCCAATTCCGCCTGATTAGCATCAAGCAGAGGCCGAATCACCTCATCAAGGAATTCTTCCACCTGCTCTTTTGCGCGTCCGGTGTATCTGGAAGGCTCCATTGCCCTGTTTAACTCTTCCAGCGTCAGATTAAATGCCGGATCGGCGGCAATCAGTTCCAGGAGATTATTATCAAGACCTTTTTCCTTGACATTTTTACCGGCCTCCATGGAAAGCGTGCGGATCTTCTCATGCAGTTCCTGCCTGTCTCCGCCTGCCTTTACGGCATCCATCATAATATTCTCCGTAGCCATGAAAGGAAGTTCGGACATCAGCCGTTTTTCGATTACTTTCGGATACACCACAAGCCCGTCTACTACATTCAGATAGAGATCCAGGATTCCGTCGATTGCCAGGAAACCCTCCGGGATGCTGAGGCGCTTGTTTGCAGAATCGTCCAGGGTCCGCTCGAACCACTGGGTGGACGCAACCATCATCGGGTTCATCATATCGGCCATTACATAGTTGGCAAGAGACGCCATACGCTCGCTTCTCATCGGGTTTCTCTTATATGCCATGGCAGAGGAGCCGATCTGATTCTTTTCAAATGGTTCTTCCACTTCTTTAAGATGCTGGAGAAGGCGGATATCGTTGGAAAATTTATGGGCGCTCTGCGCAATGCCCGCCAGGACGCTCATCACACGGCTGTCAATTTTTCTGGAATAGGTCTGGCCGGATACCGGATAACAGCCTGCAAATCCCATCTTGTCGGCAATCCTCTGATCCAGCTTCCTGCATTTTGCATGATCGCCGTCAAACAGCTCCAGGAAACTGGCCTGGGTACCGGTCGTTCCTTTGGAACCTAAGAGCCTCAGGGAATCAATGAGGTAATCGAGATCATCTAAATCCAGTTTCAGATCCATCATCCACAGAGTCGCCCTCTTGCCCACCGTCGTCGGCTGGGCCGGCTGGAAATGGGTAAATGCCAGCGTCGGCTGCGCTTTGTACTTATCGGCAAATACGGCCATCTCATTGAGTACGTTGATCAGTTTCCTGCGCACCAGCTTCAGCGCTTCCGCCATGATAATGATATCAGTGTTGTCTCCCACATAGCAGGAGGTGGCGCCGAGATGGATAATACCTTTCGCCTGCGGACACTGGACACCGTATGCGTAGACATGGGACATAACATCGTGACGCACCAGCTTTTCTCTCTCTTTTGCCACTTCAAAATTAATCTCGTCCTGGTGCTGCTTCAATTCGTCAATCTGTTCCTGTGTGATCGGAAGGCCGAGTTCCTTCTCCGTCTCCGCCAGGGCAATCCACAGCTTTCTCCAGGTTCTGAATTTTTTCTCCGGTGAGAAAATATACTGCATCTCTTTGCTGGCATAACGCTCTGAAAGGGGGCTTACGTATCTGTCGTACATGATTTTACCTCACTTTTCTATTTCTGGCCGCACCGTCTTGACTCCGGTGCATAAAACCGGCTTCCACCATTCATTATAGCGGAAGCCGTGTCTGTTCTCAATTGCTGTTTCGCCGGTATTACTGTCTGTCGTTACAGTTCAGCCTTCGGCTAAACCGTAACAAATGATGCACAGAAACGGCAAAAAAACGCCGTTTCGCGCCGCACAACTCGGGATTTTCGCAAAAAACAGCGAAAACACCTCGCGGAATATATCATGGCTGAACTGTTACTGTCTGTCGGCAATTCCAAGACGTCTGAATACTTCATTGTATGCGTCTTCCACATTGCCCATATCGCGTCTGAAACGGTCTTTATCCAGTTTCTCATGAGTCTCTTTATCCCAGAGACGGCATGTATCCGGTGATACCTCGTCAGCCAGGATAATCTGTCCATGATAGCGGCCGAATTCAATCTTAAAGTCGATTAACTCGATACCAAGCTCACCAAAATATTTACGCATTACTTCATTAACCTTGAATGCATATTTTGTAATTGTGTCTATCTCTTCCTCTGTAGCCAGTTCCAGAGACAGCGCATAGTATTTATTGATAAACGGATCGCCTAAATCGTCGTTCTTGTAGCTGAATTCCAGGGTTGGACACTTGAATTCGATTCCTTCTTCCATGCCCATCTTCTTTGCAAAACTGCCTGCGGAAAAGTTTCTGATAATTACCTCCAGCGGTACAATCTCAACTTTCTTAACGGCCGTCTCCCTGTCGCTTAATTCCTCTACTAAATGAGTCGGCACTCCCTCCGCCTCAAGCAGTTTGAAAATGTGATTTGTCATACGGTTGTTGATTGCGCCCTTGCCTACGATAGTTCCTTTTTTCAGTCCGTTGAATGCTGTGGCGTCATCCTTGTAATCTACAATTAAAACGTCCGGATCTTCAGTTGTGTAAACTTTTTTTGCTTTTCCTTCATATAACAAATCTACTTTTTTCATCTGCATTCACCTGTCCTTTTTATTTATAAGTTTTCAATATAAAAGAGCTTCTTTTCAGTAGAAATTATAATACAATGGCTGAGTAAAATCAATACTGTGTTTTATTAAATTAATTAATAACCACTCAGGGGCGGGCATTATGAATCGCATTATCACCCGAACGCTCCGTCTCCGTTCTCTGGTGGAAAAAAATGATCTCCCCGCTTTTGATACGTACGGAAATGCGGAAAACATCAAAAATACGACCGCCATTCTCTGTACCGTATTCGAGGATTGTCTGCGTATCCTTAAGTTCCTCCACCGTCAGAAATGCCTCTTTGAATGCTCCCACCGCGGCCAGATACAGCACAGCGGCCAAAAAAATCATTGTTAAAGCCGCTCTTCTTTTCCTGCTCCTTCTAAGCCGGAGCTTCCTGAAAAAATGTCTCAGGCTCCTGCGCCTCTTTCTCCGTAAACGGCTGTTTCGTAAATCATCTGCTTGTTTGGGCAACCGCATCGTCTCCTTTGCTGCTGCCTCTCCCGCGATATCCAGTCTCCAACCTAACTATAGCGGATTCCTGCAAAAATGTAAAGAAAAAGCGGACATTCTGATAAAAACCAGAAAATCCGCCAAAAATTATATTTCCGCCTTCTCATTGTCTATGATAAACCTCTGTTCAAATTCTTCTGCAGGCATTGGTTTATAAAATACAAAGCCCTGAATGTAATCGCACCCCAATTTCTTTAGGATGTCCACGTAACCCCTTGTCTCAACGCCTTCTGCAATTACTTTCATCTCCAGCTCTTTGGCTGTCTCCACAATATGTCTGACAAGAATGCGTTCTCTGGAATCCGATTCATTCTGAAAAAGCGATCGGTCGATTTTAAGCGTGTTCAAATCAGCATTGGTAAGCACACTGAATGATGAATATCCGCTTCCGAAATCATCCAACGCGCAGCTGAAGCCGAACTCTCTTAATTGCTTCACAACGCGGCTTAAAAGCTCCACCTGGTTAAGGACAATACTCTCCAGAAGTTCAAACTCGATGCAGTCTTTGGGACAGGGCACCTTGTTATAAACCTCCTTATAGTGGTCCAGAAAGTACCGGTAATTAAACATGTTGCTGGAAAGATTCACACTGATCCGTATCTTTTTTCCGTAGAGAGCGATCCATTTGTTAATATAACGGCATACCTTTTCAAATAAATATAAATCGAGATCACTGATCAGGCCGTTGCGGACCAGCTCCGGAAGAAATTCACCTACCGGAATCATCCCCCGCTCCGGATTTATCCATCTGATCAACGCTTCGGCTTCATGAACTTCCCCCGTTTTCAGATCCACTTTCGGCTGCAGATAAAGCTTGAATTCCTCATTTTCCATTGCCGGCTGAAGCATTTGTTCAAAATCATAGCTTGTCAGATTCTTATCCTGATATGTCATCCCATAGACTTCCATATGGGAATTCCTGTAGGCAGTCTCCGGACACTCAGACCGGCAGATATCGGCATTATATTGGGCCGTGAAAAAATCGGCAGGTTTTGCAGGCAGAAGATATATTCCCATTCCCATATATACTTTTCCGGTCCCCTCATTATACGGCATATCCCGCACGTTGGCATTGAAATCAATTAAGTAATGAAATATTTCATCATAGTCCTTCGACAGCTTCACCAGCATACTAAAGCCGTCCACAGAAATTCTGGCGACATACTCATCTTCCTTTGTCCAATCGGAAATTGCCTTATATACTTTTTCAACCAGCCGGTCCCCCGCCTCTCTCCCGAAAAGCCGGTTGAAAATGCGGAATCGCTTTATCTTCAAGCTGATGAGCGCATATTCTTCCGGATTTCTCCTGCAGACCTCCTCATATTTTTCCCGGAGCCACTGCTCATTTTTCATATCAATCATGATATTGTCCTCTGACTTATGTATTATTCTGTACATATTCTTACTTCAATTCTACCACTAAGACTCTGTATTCACAACGGTGAGACACTTGCTTCACCAACTTTTCATTATCCGCCACCAGACGATAACCTTCACGCTCCGCGCACAGCTTATCGACATCAAACGAAAAAACAACCCGGCCGGAAATCATCTTTCCCGACCAGGCTGTCTGCTGCTTTTTCAGTCGTTTAATCACCCACTGAACTTTCCATTGTAGAGGAAACCGTACCGTCGTCTACAGCATGTTCCACTCCGTTTTTTATGTCCTCTGCACCGTCTTTAATGTCGTCGGCAAGTCCGTCAAGCACTCCTGTGCTTTCTCTCGCATCGGTACCGTTTGTCGGTCCGTTTGCCATACCGCCTTCGGTGCTTTCCGCACTGATTGCAGACTGAGACTGTCTTGTGGATTCGGTGGATTTCGTATTATTACGTCCGTCACCGCATCCGGATGCTAAAGCCATAACAAAAATGAGCATAAGGCCTAAAACGATCTGTCTTGATTTTTTCATAATAACATCTCCTTTCTACCACATAGTATGTACAGCGGAGAAAGGATTTATTTTGTCAAAAAGTGGAAATTTCTTTTCAGGCATTCATCAGCCTATCACATCGGCCATCGTATACAATCCAGGCTCTTTTCCGGCCAGGAACTTGGCGGCCTGAATTGCTCCCTTGGCAAAAATTGCTTTTGAGTAAGCCGTGTGGGAAAAGGTCACCACCTCATCTTTTCCTGCAAAAATCACATCGTGTTCGCCGACAATGGAGCCGCCGCGGACTGCCTGGATGCCGATTTCTTTTTTATCGCGTTTTACACGCTCGGCCGATCTGTCATATTTATAATGATAGGCATGATCCATCGCTTCATTGATGGAATCCGCCAGTGCAATCGCCGTGCCGCTCGGCGCATCCACCTTCTGATTATGATGCTTTTCTACAATTTCAATATCAAAGTCAGCCGCAGCCAGAACCTGCGCAGCCTCCCTTACGAGTTTCAGAAGTACGTTGACCCCCAGGGACATATTGGCGGAGCGCAGTACCGCTGTCCTCTCAGCCACTTTTGCAACACGGCTGATCTGCTCTTCAGACAGACCTGTGGTACAGACCACCACAGGCATTCCCGTCCTTTCACACCAGCTAAGCATCGCATCGGCTGCTTTGGCAATTGAAAAATCAACCATAACATCGGCTTTAACGGTACACTCGTCAAGTGACGTAAATACCGGAAAGGATGTATCTTTATTATCTGCAATATCTATGCCTGCCACAATGGAAATATCTTCATCATTTTCCGCAAGCCCTGCAATTACTCTTCCCATGGCTCCATTGCAGCCATGCATAATCGCTCTTACCATCTTATGCACCTCCGCTTTTCCATTAAAGAAGTCCGTAATTTACCAGTTCTTTTCTAAGTCTTTCTTTATTCTGCGGTTCCATCTCCACCAGAGGTTTGCGGAACGGGCCTACTTCCTTACCCATCATATTCATTGCCTCTTTAACCGGAATCGGATTGACTTCACAAAACAGAGCATCGATTAAAGGTATGGCATCGAGCTGCATCTTCGTGCTTTTTGCCACCTCGCCCTTGAAATAAAGTTCACACATGTCATGAACCTGGCGCGGAGCGATATTGGATAATACAGAAATTACGCCCTTGCCCCCCAGGGAAAGAAGCGGAACAATCTGGTCATCGTTGCCGGAATACAGATCGACCCATCCGTCCGAAAGACTTGCTATCTTTGCGATTGAAGAGAAATTACCGCTGGCCTCTTTTACGCCCACGATATTTTCCACATTTTTGCAGAGATCCACAATGGTCTCAGGGTTGATATTGATCCCGGTTCTTCCCGGAATGTTATAGAGCAGTATCGGAATCTTAACCGCCTCTGCAACCTCGGTAAAATGGATTCTAAGGCCCTTCTGCGTGGATTTGTTATAATAAGGGGACACAAGTAAAAGTCCGTCCGCCCCTGCCTCCTCCGCACACTTTGAGAGATAGACCGCCGTTGCCGTACAGTTGGAGCCTGTACCTGCAATGACCGGAATCCGTCCGTTAACCACATCACAGGTGAATTTAATCTCCTTGATATGTTCGTCATGAGTCAGCGTCGCCGACTCTCCTGTCGTTCCGCAGATAATAATACTGTCCGTTCCTCCTGCTATCTGCTCTTCCACGAGTTCTTCCAGCTTGGAATAATTAATTTCCCCGCTCTCTTTAAATGGCGTTACCAACGCTACTCCTGCACCTTCAAAAATTGACATTGTGATATCCTCCTTCAATCTGTAGTCAGACTTCCTGGTTTATCCGGGATTCACAGGCGTTCTATCTTATTCCTGCGAATAAATAAAGCTGGCACGTCGGCCAGCTCAAAATGTACAACAAATGATCCCGTAGCTCCCCATCGTTTCTGATGACAGTCATATGATTATTCATCATATGCCCAGAACAGCACTTGCAGATGCATTGTTCTTCGGCGTCTTTCCCTTTCCACGGTCATCTACTGTTTCTGCCACATCCGGCCGCTTACTGATGATCGACGCAACCTCTACCTCAATATATTTGTTCTTATATTATCATTACTTCCAGTTCTTGTCAACTGTGAGGTTTGACAATCTGTAAATACAGGTAACAGTTCAGCCTTCGGCTAAACCGTAACAAATGATGCACAGAAACGGCAAAAAACGCCGTTTCGCGCCGCACAACTCGGGATTTTCGCAAAAAACAGCGAAAATACCTCGCGGAATACATCATGGCTGAACTGTTACAAATACAGGGTTCCTGATTCAATAAATGAAAAAACAGTTTCAGATATTGGTATCATTCTCAATCCTTGTAACCACATCGGCATGTTCCTTTACCCGCGGGGGACAAACCTTTCCTGTCAGTATCAGGCTCACGTTCTCTTCCCTCAGGGAAAGCATATTCGAGAAATCTTCCATGGACATCAATTCCAAATCCAGAACCCCGAGAAATTCATCTAAAATCAGTAAGTCACATTCGCAGGTGGTCAGTACCTTCTTGGCAAAATTAATACCATTCTGGATATTAATCCGCTCTTCCTGCTTCTGTGATTCATTGAGTGTGTTAAAGTAGCCGCACTGCTTCTCAAATCGGAACACTTTCATATCAGGTTCCAGACGCTTCAGCCATTCTGATGACTCCGGGCTTAATGCTCCCTTTAAGAACTGAATCATAATTACCCTTTTATTCTTTGTTATCGCTCCGAGCCCCTTGCCCAGAGCCATAGACGTCTTTCCAACCCCGTCGCCGCAGATAACCTGAACAATTCCCTTATCCATATACAGCACCTCTTTAATCTGTGTTTTACCGGTAATCATTATGATGGCAAGTCTGAGATGTAACGCTGTTACGTTACTTTACCAGGCCGACTTATTCTAGCACATTTTTACTGCATTTGCAAGTATCTGTTACAGCTCAGCCTTCGGCCAAACTGCAACAAATGATGCACAGAAACGGCAAAAAAACGCCGTTGATTGTGGTGAAAAGTTCACTTTTCATCGCGTCGCGCCGCAAAACTCGGGATTTTCACAAAAAACAGCGAAAACACCTCGCGGAATACATCATAGCTGAACTGTTACAAGTACCTTACTTATTCCTGCTCCACACACTCAAGCTTGCTGACGGATACTTCATATGCTATTCTCTTCTCACAATCTGTTTCACTCAGTTTTTTCGTGTATTCCCTGCTCTGTACACGCCCCCAGACGCAGACTCTGCTGCCAACCTCAAAGCCTGAGGCATATCTGGCATTTCTTCCCCATGCAATACAGGGTATGTAGTCGGATTTTCCATACGGACGGTTAACGGCCAGCAGGAGATCTGCAATTTCCCTGCCAAGAGGAGTTTTCCTGTAAATCGGTTCCTTGCAGATATAGCCGTCCAGAAAAATCTGGTTTGTTTTTGTATAATCCGTGAATTCTTCCAGAAAATTGACCTCACGGACGAAAATGGAAAGCACAAGTCTGTTTTTTGTCCCCTCATGACGGTTGTAAGAACGGAACTGGCCGAGGGCTTCCATCGTACAGCCCTGATAATCCTTTGACACGTCCAGAAGACGTTCCGAAACCATCAGAGGGATGATGTCCACCTGATCACTCAGTCTGCTGACAGCCATGTCTACCACATAAAATCCTTCTCCAAATACTTCATGGCTGAATTTGAATTCAGAAACCACTTCTCCAATTACACTCACCTTGTTGTTTTCAATCACTTTTTCTGACATAGTACTTCTCTCCTCTTTCTTTCCACTAAATTTCTTTTCTATTCTTTTATCTTGCAATCGTCCTTTCAGATTCACGAACAGATACAATTGCTAATATAATGTTTATGCAGAAAATTCCAGTTTAGAAGATATTTCGAACCAAAGATTTCTACAGGAAAAGACAATCGGAGGAGACAAAAAGGGACGCCAAAAAAGCGTCCCCTATCATTTTTATTTAATTTATACAGCTTAGCTGCCTGTCATACCAGGCTTTTCCCCAATCAGCCTTTATCTTTTCTGCTGATTGCGGCCCTCTTTCTCATTGTCGGATCGAGGATTTTTTTGCGGATACGCAGGCTTGTGGGCGTTACTTCGAGAAGCTCATCCGTATCGATAAAGTCCAGGCACTGTTCCAGGCTCATCTCTTTTGGCGTAGTCAGCCTGAGCGCTTCATCGGCGCTGGAAGAACGTGTATTGGTCAGCTTTTTCGTCTTGCAGACGTTCAGCTCAATATCCTCAGGCTTTGCGCTCTGCCCGATAATCATACCGGAATAAACCTTTACACCCGGCCCGATAAAGAGGGTTCCCCTCTCCTGTGCACTGAAAAGGCCGTAGGTAATGGATTCGCCTGCCTCAAAGGCAATCAGCGAACCCTGCTTGCGGTAATTAAGCTCGCCCTTAAAGGGGCCGTATCCGTCAAAGCTGGTGTTCAGAATACCGTTTCCCTTTGTATCTGTCATAAACTCGCCGCGGTAACCAATCAGTCCCCTGGACGGAATGGCAAATTCAAGTCTGGTATATCCTCCGCCGATCGGGCTCATGCCCTGAAGCTCACCCTTGCGGCTTGTAAGCTTCTGGATAACGGCGCCGGTAAACTCTTCCGGAACATCGATATAGGCGATCTCCATCGGCTCCAGTTTTCTGTTTCTCTCGTCGTAATGATAGAGAACCTCCGCCTTGCTGACTGCAAATTCAAAGCCTTCTCTTCTCATATTTTCAATGAGGACCGAAAGGTGAAGTTCTCCACGGCCCGAGACTTTAAAACAGTCGGGAGAATCCGTTTCCTCCACCCGGAGGCTGACGTCCGTGTTAAGCTCCCGGAACAGTCTTTCCCTGATGTGGCGGGAAGTGATATATTTACCCTCCTGGCCTGCCAGAGGGCTGTCGTTTACCATAAAGTCCATGGCAATGGTCGGCTCAGATATTTTCTGGAACGGAATGGCCTCCGGGTTTAAAGGAGAACAGATGGTGTCGCCGATATGGATATCCGCAATACCGGAAATCGCTACGATCGAGCCAATCCCCGCCTCCGTCACCTCCACTTTGTTAAGGCCTTCAAACTCATACAGCTTGCCGATCTTCACCTTGCGGAATTTGTCAGGCTCGTGATGGTTCACAATCACACATTCCTGATTTACTTTGAGGGTTCCGTTATCCACTTTGCCGACACCGATTCTTCCCACATACTCATTATAATCAATGGTGCTGATCAGAACCTGGGTCTCAGCCTCCGGATCTCCTTCCGGAGCCGGAATATATTCAAGAATCGTCTCAAAAAGCGGGGACATATCCTCTTCCGGATCATTGATATCCTTTTTGGCAAATCCGGCTCTTGCGGATGCGTAAATGAACGGGCACTCCAACTGTTCATCAGATGCATCCAGATCCATAAACAATTCCAGAATCTCATCCACCACATCATCCGGTCTGGCTTCAGGGCGGTCTATTTTATTGATGCAGACTATAACCGGAAGATCCAGATCCAGTGCCTTTCTCAGAACAAATTTCGTCTGAGGCATCGCGCCCTCATATGCGTCCACAACAAGGACAACGCCGTTAACCATCTTAAGAACCCGCTCAACCTCGCCGCCGAAATCGGCATGGCCCGGCGTATCAATGATGTTGATTTTCGTACCATTATAATTAACCGCAGTATTTTTTGATAAAATTGTAATACCGCGCTCCCGCTCAATATCATTGGAGTCCATAACACGGTCACAAACTACCTGGTTCGCGCGGAATATTCCGCTCTGTCTCAGTAATTGATCCACCAGGGTAGTCTTGCCATGATCGACGTGAGCAATAATTGCAATGTTTCTGACATCTTCACGTTTCATATTCATAATCTAATCTATCTCTCTTTCCTGTCAAACAGCTGCTGTGTTTTTTTTACATATTTTTACACAGTTATTCATTTTAACATTAAATAAAGAAGAGTTCAAGGGGAATCCGAATGAAATTTTTCATATAACACTTACAAAATCACTATTTCTTTGCCGTTTTCCCCGTAATATACTTTGTCCAGCAGCTCTGTCCGGCACCGGCCGGCAGTTCCCTCCGTCAGCTTTTTCTTAAGTCCGTCCGCTTCTGAGACCGGAGCCAGGACCGTAACCGCAACCGAATCACTGTAATCGCTGTCGAGGATTGTTATTTTCTGTTCTCCGAGAATATACTGGATTTTACCTAAATCGCTATAGTCCGTCTTTATCACCAGTTTCTCGGCCAATATTTTCTCCAGGACCACACATTGATTAAGCCCCTCCTTCACAGCCTGGGAATAGGCTCTGACCAGGCCCCCGGTTCCCAGAAGTGTTCCCCCGAAATACCGGGTCACAACCGCGCAGACGTTATGAATTTCTTCTCCCAGAAGCACATCCAGCATCGGCCGCCCCGCCGTCTGGGCCGGTTCGCCGTCATCGCTGCATCTGGTCACCTCATTGTTCTCTCCCACCGTAAATGCAGAACAGTTGTGCGATGCATCCCAGTATTGTTTCTTCATCATCGCAATAAATGCCGCAGCCTCCTCTTCCGATTCCACCGGCCGGATTGTGGCTATAAACCTGGATTTTTTTTCAATTATTTCTCCCTCTCCGCCTCTATATAAAACTTTGTACCTGTCTCTCATCTTTTACCTCCTGCTCCCCGTTTCTTTCCATATTTAAGGCCGGCCTTACCACAAAAAGATGCCTCCATTCATAATAACGTAAAAAAAATTTCATGACAATAGTATTTATTTATCAGGAACAATTTGCTATAATGATAGCTTATAAAGGAGGCTCCTATGAACTATGGCAGAAAATCTACAAAACGAAGAATAAAGGCAGCCAGCTCCCGGAAGAAAAAATATACGAATAAAGTATTTTTATCATTTTTTAAAACGGTTTTTGTCCTGTTTCTCTTTGTGGCCGTCACGGGAATCAGCACCGGAATCGGAATGTTTAAAGGCATTATCGACAGCGCGCCGGATTTCAATCCGGACAGCTTTGCGCCAAGCGGCTATTTTTCCACTATCTATAACGCCAACGGGGAGGTAACCGATACTCTGATTGGAACCGATGCCAACCGTATTGAGGCTACCTATGACGAGCTGCCGCAGGATCTGATCGATGCCTTTGTGGCTATTGAAGATTCCCGTTTCTGGCAGCATAACGGAATTGATCTTCGCTCGATAACCAGGGCGGCGGTGGGCGTCCTGACACATAATTACAGCGGAGGCGCCAGCACCCTGACTCAGCAGCTGATTAAAAACACGGTTTTTAACGGCGGTATGGAGACGAGCGACGGCGCCAAGATTGAACGTAAAATACAGGAACAGTATCTGGCCCTGCAGCTGACGAAAAATGTGGATCGCAAAATAATCCTTACCAATTACCTGAACACGATTAACCTGGGAAAGAACACCCTCGGAGTCAAATCGGCGGCGCTGCGCTATTTTAATAAGGACGTCTCAGATCTGACGCTTTCCGAATGCGCGGTTATCGCAGGAATCACAAAGAATCCTTCCAAGCTGAATCCCGTATCCGGCCCTGATGCCAATGCCGAGCGGCGTGAGGTCATTCTTCAGGAAATGTACAATCAGGGCTACATCACAAAGGAAGAGCAGGAAGAAGCTCTGGCCGACGATGTCTATTCACGTATCCAGAATGTAGATCTTGCCATCAAAGAAAGCTCCTCACCGTATTCTTATTATACGGACGAGCTGATTGAGCAGGTCACCGACGCCCTGAAGGAAGAATTCGGCTACACCGACACACAGGCCTCCAATCTCTTGTTCAGCGGCGGCCTTCAGATTGAGACACCGCAGGATCCGGCGATTCAAGCCATTGTCGACGAGGAAATCAACAACCCTGAGAATTACGATGCAGCGCGTCTGTCAGTGGAATACCGGCTGTCTATCACCCATGCGGACGGTACCACCGAGCATTTTTCACAGGAGACAATGAGAACTTATTTCCGACAGGTCAAAGGGAAGACAAGCTATGACGGACTTTTTGACAGTGAGGCTGATATACAGGCGGCAATCGACGAATATAAGGCATCACTGCTGAAGGACGGCGATAAGATCATCGGAGAATCCTCGAATATCACGCTTCAGCCACAGGCATCCTTTGTTCTGATTGAACAGTCAACCGGTTATGTCAAGGCCATCAGCGGCGGGCGCGGCGAGAAAAAGGCCAACCGGACACTGAACCGCGCTACGAATACATTGAAACAGCCCGGCTCCACCTTTAAAGTCATAACTGCATTTGCTCCCGCCATCGATACGTGCGGCGCCACACTTGCCAGTGTATACTACGATGCGCCTTATACGGTGGGAAGCAAAACCTTTAAAAACTGGTGGGGCGGCGATTATAAAGGATATCATTCCATCCGGGACGGTATTGTTTACTCTATGAATATTATCGCTCTGCGCTGTATGGCTGAGACGGTCACGCCGCAGCTTGGTGTGGAGTATGCGGAAAAGCTGGGAATCACAAGCCTCGTTTCCTCCGACTTAAACCTTTCAACCGCCCTCGGCGGCATCACGAAGGGCGTTTCCACGCTGGAACTGACGAATGCATTTGCTGCTATTGCAAATCACGGCACTTATACGAAGCCGATTTTCTTTACAAGGATTCTGGATCGCAACGGTAAAGTCCTGATCGAGAATGTACCTGAGACAAGGCAGGCATTAAAGGAGTCCACTGCCTTCCTTCTGACTGATGCAATGACCGATGTAATGCAGAGTAATGTCATGTATACAAGGCCCGGCGCAGGCATTAATGCGACCGGCAGCTCCGCCGCCATCCCCGGCATGACGACAGCCGGAAAGAGCGGTACTACCTCCGATAATAACGATATCTGGTTCGTGGGATACTCTCCTTATTATACTGCCGGAATCTGGGGAGGCTGTGACAACAACCAGAAGCTGAAGGACGAACACGGTTCAAGGAACGGGGGAACCGGCTTTGCCAAACGCATTTGGAGAAAGATAATGACACGGGTCCATGATGGCATGTCCGATCCTGGTTTCCCAATGCCTGACAGCATTGAGACAGCCCAGGTATGCAGGAAATCGGGCAAGCTTGCAGTACCGGGCGTGTGCAGCAGCGACCCAAGAGGCAATGCCGTTTACACCGAATATTTTGCCAAGGGCACTGCACCAACCGAAGCCTGTGATCACCATGTGAGAGTTACCGTATGCGCAGTATCAGGCGGACGGCCCACGGCCTTCTGCCCTCCCGATCAGCAGGAAGCGCGGACCTTTATGGCACTGCCTGCCGATGAAGGCGTTACGGACGATTCCTACTATGCAATGCCGGATTACTGTACGGCGCATAACGGCTCCTCCACAATTATTGATCCGTCCCAGACAGACGGAAGCGATATCCCATTTGGTCCCGGTTATATACCGGAGACAACGGCTCCTTATTCTAAGCCATATGAATACTACTCTTATCCCAGGTCTTCCGGAGATGGTAACACAATTCCGATAGTGCCGGCAGGTCCCAACGGATAAGTGCATGTAAGAGGGAGGCTGAAAAAGCACAGATTCTGCTTTTTCAGCCTCCCTTTCTATCCTCCGGCATCGTCCCAAGTGCGGAATTTAAAGATATGTAACAAAAAGCTATTCCTCCATGGCAGCTGCCGGGACGGAAGAGATAAGAAAATGTTGAAAGGCAGCCATATCCGTCCCGTCTGGATGTGTCAGGGCCGCATGGTAGTTATCCACCATTAGCTTTGCCCGTCCGTCCTGCGGATTTGCTTCCAGCATACTCCTGTATCGTTCCAGCACACCCTGCTGCATTTTTCCCTGACACATAAATGAAGCTTTCAATTTGACGGATTCCGGAAGCTCGCAGGCAGCAGCCTGAATAATCCGGTCATTATAGGCCTGATCCGCACCAAAACCGGCAGTGCCGAACAAAATGATCTCCGGCGGCATATTATCCGTCTTCCCCAGCTCTTTAAATAAATTGAGTATGCCGCTGTCTGCATTTCCTTTGTCGGTCCAAAACCCCGCATACAATATTTCGGTTTCCCTGAACCGCTGTGCGGTTGCTCCCTCAAGCGGGCCGGCCGGTACTTCTCCAAAGTAAACGCACTCTCCGCATTCCCTTTCTCCAAGTACTTCAAACGCTTTTTCGGCCAGCTGTCTGGTATTGCCGGTCCGGCTGCTGTATACAATTGCATATTTCATTGCGCATCCTCCTTCTTTTTATCATAGATACAGTGTACTCCCCGATGCTCCATCATCCCTCCCAGGCATTCCCGGTTGCAGCGGACGCAAAACCGGATTTTATTCTGGTTGTTTCCTGCTGTTTTATTTGGCCATTCGGGATCCGCTATCAACTGACGGCTCATTGCGGCATAATCAATCCTGGACCGCGTTAACTGCTCCTCCACGAAATCCGGGTTTGTCAGACCTCCGACCGCGCAGACCGGAAGTGAAGAATATTTCTTCACTTCATCACAGTATTTTAAAAAGCAGCCCTCTCCGGAAAAATAGGGGTGGGATTTTGGAGGAATCGTATCTGAAAGGGAGGAATGGTTTGCCAGCGCAACATGATAACTGTCAACACCCGCCTTTTCCAGAAGCGGCAGGAAAACAGGCAGCTCCTCCACCAGAATTCCGGCATTGCCATAATGCGGATTTTCCTGACGCACCGCCAGTTTGTATTCGACAGGCATATCAGGAAGAGCCTGCCTGACGGCTGCAATACACTCACAGGCAAATTTGGCCCTGTTGGCCGCACTTCCACCGTAGGAGTCGGTTCTATGATTGAATACGGAGGAACTGAAGCTTCCGCACATCCTGTCCCCATGAACCTGAATCATGTCAAAGCCGGCTTTCCCGGCCAAAACCGCCGCCTCTCCAAAGGATGCGGTAATCTTTCCTATTTTGGATTCCGGTATCCCGGTAATATAAGGGCCTGTCCTCTCATTCATCAGCTCGCGCAGCCGGTCCGGCGTAATTCTCTTCATCAGCATTCCGGGCACGTAGCGCAGCATTCCTTTTATATCAGAATCCGAAACATGTAGCTGAGCGCAGGCCTTTGCCCCGTTTTTATGTATGACCTCCGCCACTCTGCGGTAAAATTCAAATCCTTTTGTGCTGTAGAGTGATTTCGTAAAAAGACTGTGTTTTAAAACCGGAACGTCACCGATCACCAGCATCGCCGCTCCCCCGGCCGCTATTATTCCCAGCCGCTCCAAATACTCCTCTTCTGAAAGTCCCATCGTTGTAGGCGCAAATACGATTCTGTTTTTAAGTCTCAGCCCACGGATTGAAAGGGAATCGTTTATTTTTTCATACATAAATTAACCTCCTTCGTCTTTCCCAGCTTTTGGAGAAGGGTAAACAACTGCTTTTTCTCTTCTTTCTGCAAGGGCGAGAGCACCTTGTCATCCCATTCGTGGAACAGGGAATGTGCCTTTTCAAAAGCCTTTTCTCCCTTCGTGGTCAGAGACAGAATCGCCATCCGTTTATCCTTTTCGTGGCGCCTGCGCTCTATAAAGCCGTCCTGAAGCAGCTTTTCGACGGAACGCGCCGCATATCCCTCGTCCGCCCGCACAGCCGCAGCCAGCTCCCTCTGGGAGCAGCCCGGTTTTTTCCCGATATAGATCACAAAATATAAAAGCCCGAGGGAAATGCCCTCCTTCTGAAGCTCCGACTTGCAAAAAAGCGTGAAATCTTCCCTGAATATGGTAGTATAGTAAGCAAATGTCTGCTCCATTCTGTTCTCCTTTCAAATACTTGACATTATCAAGTATAATAGATTATTTGATAATGTCAAGTATTTGAAGGCTGAAATTGGAAATTTAACTGAGGTTTGGAGGACGCGTCCGGAACGGACCATGTCCGGTGTGGTGGAGGAGTCTGTCTGAGTCTTCCGGCCCCGTGGGTAGGTTGTCGTGGAGGGGGAATCCGGCCGGAATGAATTGCTGCGGGGACCGTTTGCACTCTTTGGAGT
>OBXO01000931.1_pt1 | contig 17002 bp, 17 predicted proteins | sample 1501431 | NCBI WGS metagenome assembly OBXO01 (sample SAMEA2580163, study PRJEB22360) | human gut metagenome | biome: human gut; feature: human-associated habitat; material: faeces | place: Denmark | collected 2008/2010 | reverse complement strand
ATTGTATTGGAATGTAGCCATAGACCTAGCTGCAACAGCCTGAGCCTTTAGGGCCTCTCCATGCCAAGAAGCAGACATCTCACAAGGTACAACTCCATATAAATAATCTTCCATATCTACCTGATTAACTGCTGTAAGACCTTTATACTGTCCTTTTACCACTTCTATTACACCTCTATAGATACGGCTATTCCCTACTCCTGTTGCAGGAAAATCATAGGTATTATAACTTCCTCTAAAACCTAATGGACTACTATTATTCTCACTAATTAAAAGAATTTCACCATAAGAATCTGCAATCTGAATGCGATTATTATTCGTATGTACTTTTGTTTGTGCCTCAAAGTCATCTGTTGTATAAATTTTATACTCACCTGGTTCTACATATGCTACAACTGCTTCACTGTCATAAGCATCTAATACAGCATAGGCTTCCTCTAAGTCACTATAAACTTCATCATAACTATAGTATGTCTGATTTGCTAAAGTAACATTTATTTCTTCGCTCTCTAGATAACCTTCCTGAATCCATCTCTCCTCATCAAAATAACCCACAGCAAGTGGGCTTTCACTTTTAATCTGTATGGTATAAGCATCCTTATATACTGACTCAAGTCCAATTCTAATGGAATCTGGAGATTTAGCATATATGACTGTTGGTAAAACAAGCACCCCTATACCCACTATGCCCTTTATACAATGTAGTTTATTGCTCAAGATGTTCCTCCTTCTTGTACACTTATATCTTTTTATACTTTTCTACATTATATAATGGATAGTTACCAAAAATCTACAATTTATAATAATCTACGCAAGTTTTAAAATCTGTTAACCAAAGTTTAATATTTTTGTCATCAAAGGTAGTATGATACATCTCTACTAAATAATCTTGAAGCTCCTGTTCACTAATAGTCTCTCTCTGCTCTGGGATACATTGTTGTCTAAAGTAAAGTTTAGCATACTGTGTTGGCTTTTCTGGATTTGTATAAAGTACCACGGCCTTATAATTCTCATAGAACTGCCTCCACATTATATGATCTGGACTATCCCAATAACGTCTCCAGCTGTCCATACATTCCTTCCACTTTTCTTGGTCCAACGTCACATAATATCCGGGAAAATACTTATAAAGGACTTCTAAATAATTCTTCTGCTCTAAATAAGTACGCTGTATCCAACATGCAACAGGAAAAATATGCAGGGGTGTCTGCCTTTCATACATAAATAAACTTTTAATATAAGGGTTCTTAGCCAGTGCATGAGGTACTTCTATTCCATGCCATATTGGTATATCCATAATCACATCAAACTTTATATGATTACGCTTTCCCAATTTATAAAGGACCTCATCTAATGCTTTATAGGTCAGTTTAGAAGGATGTTCCTCTGTGAAATCCCAAAAAAGCCCCGTTTCATTGCTCTCTCCTATGAGTACTAATGTTATGACTTCTGCCCTCATCCTTTTAATCCCTATTTGCACACATTCTTCAAGAGCCTCCTTATGTGCACTACTTTCCATCCTGAGCTCCTGCCGTTCTACTTTTTCCGCTCCATCATAAAAATACTCATATAATCCCCCTTTTTTGACTTGGCCGAGCTGTTCTTTTAAGGGAGTGAAGCGCTTATACAATGCTAAGCAACTATTTTCTAGGATGTAGCCTCTTGCAAAAATCTTCACTTCTTCAGATTCAACCTGTAAAAGTCTACTTACTTCTGCTTCAATTACAGCTGCTAATTCACAATTTCCACTGCCATAAACTAATAAATTGCATGCTGCCATAGCTCCTACTCCTATTCCTATCATTTCTATTAATATATGTACGAGCTTTCTAAAATAAAACAAAAAAGTGGCTAATGCCACATTTCTTTCTTAAGTGAACGCCTAATTTCCTATATAATAAAAAACAGAGTGGATTAATTCCACTCCGTTCCATAACCTTCAATAATCTCTTGGATTTTAGCATTACATCTAAATCCTTTACAACCACCTAATGTAGCACCTGTATCAGCCGCAATGTCTTCTACTGTTTTTTTCCCATTACGTACACTTGCTTTAATGGCTGCTTTTGTAATGCCACGGCAAATACATACTTTTTCTAATTTATCTTTTATTTCTTGATTTAACTGTTCCATATTAAGCCTCCATTATACTATATAGAATTCATTAAGATACCCATCTATCATCGATTAAAACACTATCTATTTATTTTAGGATAATTATTATCAACTAATATTATAATAAGTCTTCTGTTATTTGTCTACCACCCAAATAAAAAAGTGTAGATTTTCATCTACACTGTTCCTATTCATTATTCAGCTGTTTCTTCTGTAGTTAAGAATTCTTTCAGAGCAGCTACTGCTTCTTTCTCATCTTCTCCATCTACAACAAGTTCAATTTCTGCCCCTTTAATTGTTCCAAGAGACATCATTCCCATAATACTTTTTGCATTAACATTTTTTTCATCTACTACCACTGCAATATGACTTTCAAACTTACTTGCAATTTGTACAAATAATGCTGCTGGTCTTGCTTCTAAGCCGTTTTTAAGACCTACACATACTCTTTCTTTAATCATTTTTACTTAATCCTCCTCTTTGTTCCCTTATTTGACATGCGATTTCACTTAATTTCTTGAGTCTATGGTTAACCCCTGATTTCCCTACTGGAGGAACCATGAGCTCCCCTAACTCTTTAAGTGTTGCACTGGAATACTCTAGTCTATATCTAGCAATTTGCTCAAGGTTTTCTGGAAGTGCTGCTAAGCCAATAGTATCTCTTAGATATTCAATATCTTGAACTTGTCTAACTGCAGCTGAAACAGTTTTCTTAAGGTTAGCTGTCTCACAGTTTACAAGCCTATTAACATTATTGCGTACTTCTTTTACAATTCTTATGTTCTCCAATTGCATAAGTGCAATATGGGCCCCAATAACATTGAGCAAATCTACAATTTGTGAACCTTCCTTTAAGTATACCACATAACTTCCTTTTCGCGTTACTATTTTTGCATCCATTTCTAAATTTTTCATCGTATTTTGTAAATACTCTGCATTCTCATAATAAATCGTTACAAATTCAAAATGGTAACCTTTTTCAGGGTCGCTGACTGAACCTCCCCCTAAAAAAGAGCCTCTTAAATATGCTCGTTTACAACAAATACTTTGTACCATTGTGTAATCCATATGATTACGTAAAATAGGTACATTATGCTCATACTTTAATAGTGTTGTTGCTAATAAAATTTTCTTTGCATCTTCTGGATTATTTATTTTAAGAAGATATGTTTTCCTATTTTTATTCTTATGAGCTATTAATAGGACTTCTGTATTAATATTAAAAGCTTTTTTTATCATTGTAAAGTATTTTCTAGCAATGGCTTCATTTTCTATTTGAATCTGAATACTAAATTTTCCTTTTTCACATTCTATTTTACCTGCAATGAGTAAGAAGCCTCCAATTTCTGCAATCATACAGTGCCTTGCATCACCCGTAAGTTCTGTAAGTTCCTTACGCACCTCTGAAGAAAAAGACATTTTGCCACCTCTTTAGATACTCTTTATTATTTAAATATCTTTAAAAATATATTCAGCTAATTTATTTGGATTATGTCTAATAAACTGCTTTTCATGGTTCACCTGTACAAGAGGTGCTTCAATACGCTTAAGTGTCTGCCAAATAGGATGGGCATCATTTAGCATGAGCATGTGAGCCCCATCTTCTATATATTTTTTAAGATATTCTTCTGGTACATCTTCATTATTTACAATTACTTTATCTAGCGTGTTTTTGCCAATAAATTTTTCAAGTTCCTCTATATGATCTTCTATAGTAAAGCCTGTTGTTTCACCTGGCTGACTCATCATATTTGCAATATAAACTTTCTCAGCCTTAGACTTTCTAGTAGCTTCTGATACTTCTTTAATAAGTAGATTTGGAATAATGCTTGTGTATAAACTTCCTGGCCCTAATAAAATTATATCTGCATCTTCAATTGCTTCTATAACTTCTTCTGCCGGCTTTGGATTATCTGGCTCTAATCTAATATCTTCAATCATAATATGATTAGCTTTACTATAATCTACAATCTGGGTCTCACCTTTTACACATATACCATTTTCAAATGTAGCATAAAGTTGTACATCTTCAAGGGTTACAGGCAATACCTTCCCTGTTATAGCAAGAACATTGCTTGTTACCTGTACCGCCTTTTCAAAATTCCCACTTACATCTGCAAGTGCTGCTAAAAGGAGATTTCCAAAGTTCTGTCCCTTTAAAGAGCCTTCTTTAAATCTATACTGCAACAATTGTTTCATAACCGGTTCTGTATTGGCTAATGCTACAATACAGTTTCTAATATCTCCTGGAGGAATAATATTCATCTCTTCTCTTAATATGCCAGATCCCCCACCATTATCAGACACTGTTACAATAGCTGTAATATTAGGTGTATATTTTTTAATACCTCTAAGCATAGTTGAAAGGCCTGTGCCGCCACCAATTGCTACGACCTTTAAGGAACTTGTATTCATGTTATTTACCTCTCTTACTATCTTTATCTATATCTCTATGCTGAATTGTTACTGCATTACCACATTTTTTTAGATAATTATAGAGGGCATTACCAATAACGACCGAACGGTGTTTCCCTCCTGTACAACCAATCCCTATAACGAGTTGATTTTTGCCTTCTTTAGTATAGTGAGGAATAAGGAAGTCTATCATGTCTTTAAGTTTTTCTGTAAATTGACGTGTTACTTCAAAACTCATAACATAGTCTTCCACTTTCTTATTATTTCCTGTAAGTGGTCTAAGTTCTGATATATAGTATGGATTTGGTGCAAAACGTACATCAAAGACTAAATCTGCATCTATAGGTACACCATACTTAAATCCAAATACAAGGATAGTAATCATGAGATTTTGAAAATCTGCTTTCTGAGTGAAAATATTATAAATCACATCTTTTACATCTTTCGGTAAAAGATGTGTACTATCAATAATATAATCCGCTTTATTCTTAACTTCTGTCAAGATAAGGCGCTCTTTTTCTATTCCTTCCTGAATACGCTCATTACGTGCAAGAGGATGAAGTCTTCTTGTTTCTTTATAGCGTTTAATGAGCACCTCATCTAAACAGTCAAAAAAGATAATTTTGTATTCATATCCTGCTACTTTTAATGCATCTAAACTTGTAAATAAGTCATCAAATAAGATGCCACCTCTTATGTCTATCCCTAATACTACCTTATCATAATGTTGTCTTTTGTCTACGATAAGACTTGCAAAGTTTGGAATAAGTGTTGGTGGTAAATTATCTACACAATAATATCCCATGTCTTCTAAACAGTTAATTGCTGTACTCTTACCTGCTCCAGACATACCCGTAACAATAATAAATTCCATCCTTTATCTTTCTCCTATCATTTTAACCTCTGGCTCTATTTGTACATCAAACTTACTTTTTACTTCTTCTTGAATATAGTGAATAAGATCTAATATATCTTGGCAAGTTGCATGATCTTTATTAATAACAAAACCACAGTGTTTTTCTGAAACTTGTGCGCCACCTAACTGATAGCCACGTAGTCCTGCATCCATAATAAGTTTTCCTGCAAAGTGTCCTACTGGGCGTTTAAAAGTACTTCCTGCACTTGGATACTCTAAAGGCTGTTTATCACGTCTTCTTTGCATAAGGTCCTTCATCTTAGCTGAAATGGCTTCTTTATCACTACCCTCAAGACACATTGTAGCCTTAATAACTGTATAACCTAGTCTGCTTATAATACTCTTACGATATTCAAGTTCTAGTTCTTCTACTGATAAGGTTCTAACCTGCCCCTTATCATCGATTACTGTAGCAGATTCTAAAACTTGTTTCATCTCTCCATCATAAGCTCCTGCATTCATTGTTACTGCCCCACCAAGGGTCCCTGGAATACCATGTGCAAACTCAAGACCTGTTAATCCATGCTCTAAAGCTGTATTTGCAATTTTTGAAAGTAATGCACCTGCATAGGCTGTAATGCAATTCCCTTCTACTGTAATATCTGACATTTGCCTATAAACTTCAATAATGACACCTCTAAAACCTTTATCTGTAACAAGTAAGTTACTTCCATTCCCAATAACATAATAAGGTACATTTTGACTTTTACATACCTCTATAGCATACACAAGCTCTTCTTCCGACCTAGGAATTACATAAAGATCAGCTGGTCCGCCAACTTTAAAAGTTGTATGCTTATTCATCATTTCATCTTCTATAATATACTCACGATTGATTTTTTTCTCTAGTAAATGAATAATATTAGTTCTATTCATTAATTCCACTCCTTGATTTTACCTCTAGTCGGTTATTATTTATAATATACCTTATTTTATAGGGTAATGATAGTATTTTTTATAACTTGAACTGCGCTGAGCTACCTTTACTAGTTCTTGTAATTTCAAGGCGTGCTGGAATTTGTTCCCTAAGTTCTTTTACGTGTGAAATAATCCCTACTAACCTACCTGTGTCTTGTAAACTGAGTAAAGTTTTAATAGCAAGTTCTAGAGATTGCTCATCTAGTGTTCCAAATCCCTCATCAATAAACATAGTATCTAAGCTAGATGCTCCCGCCAGCCTTGAGATAACATCTGCAAGACCTAGTGCAAGTGCAAGTGCTGCCATAAAGCTTTCTCCCCCAGATAGAGTACTGACAGGTCTAGTCTGACCTACATAATGGTCAATAACAGCAATATCTAAACCAGACTGAGCATTTTTACGCTTCATGTCACCTGTACGATATAGCTCATATCTTGAAGTTGTCATAGGACGTAGCTTCTGATTAGCACTTTCTAATACTTCATCAAAGATACTACTTTGAATATAGCGCTCAAAAGATAAACCTTTACTATTTTTCCCTTTTGCCATTTGTGCCATGGTTCCTATAATGTGCTGCTTCTTAGCAACTGCTTTACTTTCCTCATAAAGAGCTTCTATACCTTGCTCAACTTCTTCATAAAGCATAATATGACGCTCTAAATCTGCTCCTTCAAGTTGCAATTTCTCTTTTTCTTTATCAAGTACTTCAAAATGCTCCTTAGCTTCTATAAGCATTTCAATACGAAAATCAGCTACCTTTATTTCTAGTACTTTCTTGTTCTCTTCTAAAATAGCTTTTTGAGTATAATATTCCTTAATCTTCTCTTGTAGCGATTCTAATTCATTAACTTTTAATTTAAGTACCTCATAAGTTTGTAAATCTTCAATTTGTCCTTCATTTAAAGCCTTATTAAAACTTTCTTCAGCTTTTATCACCTTTGCCTTTAAATCACTTAAGACTTTTTCCTTTTCTTCAAGCATACCAATGATTTTAGAAAGCTGTACTTTAACCTTCTCTAATTCATCTTGAAGACGCTGCATACGCGCCTCAAAGGCTTTTCGCTCCTCCTCTAAAGCCTTCATTTGCGCAAGAAGCTGATCTCGAGTTGCCATACCTTCTGGCAACTCACTCCTAATTGCTTCTACTCTACTCTTATGCAGTTCAAGCTGAGTTTGACACGTATAAATGGCTTCTTTTATTTTCTCAAGTGTATTCATTTCAAGTGTCACTTTACTTCTATCTTGTTCAATCACCCCAGTAAGCTTTTCAATTTCTTGAAGTTTTCTTTCATTAGCTCCTAATCTTTCTTCTACTTGCCCTTTATAAGTCGATGTAATCTCTTCTGCTGACTGATTTATTTTCTCTACATAACTATTTATTCTTTTATCTAGATGTGTAATATCTTCATTTAAGCTCTTTCCACGTATGAGAATGCTATTTTGCTCTTCTTCTTTTTTGCTGATTTCTGCAATGTAAGTACTTCTCTTAGTCTCTAACTTTTTCATAATCTCTGGATTTACAAGTGTCTGGCCTGACTTTGCCTTATGTGGATGCTCTGTACTGCCACATACAGGACATGGCTTACCTTCTTCGAGATGTTCTGCCATAATACTTGCTTGTCCATTCATCCATGCTAGTGTAACTTCATCATACTGTACTTTTAACTGCATCTCTTCTTTTTTAAGCTTTTCTAGGTTTTGTGCAATAACTTTATATTGATTACGTAAGGTTATAAGCTCTGCTGATTTTCGCGCTTTTTCACCTTGGCATTCTAATATATATTCTATAGCTTGAAGGGTAACCTTTCCTTCCTGAATGCTTTTTGCTAAAGTGTCTTTATCTTTCAGCTTTATTTCTGCTTCATTGATACGTATTTCATAAGCTTTTATAATCTTTTCTATACGTTCCTTCTCTATTTCTAGCTTCTGCTTATCCTGTTCATATTTTTGCTGAGCACTCATAAGTTCCCCTAGACTATCTATCTTAGGTAAATAACTTTCTAATGCAAGATATCTACCTTTGTCCGCTTCTATTTTAACGGCTTCTTCTTTACTATCTTCCTGTATTTTTAATAGCTGACTAAGGCTCTCTTCCTCTTTTTCCTTTTCTCTATGCAAGAGTGTAATAGCCTGTATATTTTGCTTTTCTTCTTCCTGTGCCTTATGCCACTGCTCTTCTACAACTAAAATAGGTTGAAGCTTTTGTAAGCTTTTAACTTCTTGTTCAAGCTGTCTATAGCTTGCCTCTTCTAAAACAAATCTGTTTAATTTTTCTTTTACCTCTTGAAGTTGCATGTAAGCTGAATGTTTTTCATTTTGCTGTATTAAAACATTTTGTGCTTTCTCTAGCTCTGTCTTAAGTTCTATTGTTCTAGCTTTATTAGCTTCTTCATAGATTCTATATTCTTTAATAAGGTCGTGTAAAATTTCACTTACCTCTGGTGTATTATTAAGTAGTTTAGTTTGTAAGTAACTGATAAGCCTTTCATCCTTTTCTTCCTTTAACCTACTTAACAGCATCTCATAAGCCATGTTTTTTTCTTTCATGGCTTCAGTAAGTGCATTATTTTTTTCTTCTAGCTGCTTTTCTACACTTTGGTAAATGCCTGTCTCGAAAATATCTTGTAAAATTTTTTGTCGTTCTTTACTATCAGCAGTCAGTAGCTCTCTAAACTTGTTTTGTGCAATCATAATCACCTGTCTAAACTGATCTACATTAAAGACAAGCAATTCTTCTATCTTTCTATCTACTTCTTGAAGTCTTGCCGCTACAAGCTTAAACTCGTCCTCTTCTAGCTTATATAAAAGTGCTTTACCTTCTTCTACAGTAAACCCTTCACCCCTTTTTTTAGGGCGCTCAAATTTAGGGGTACGAATAACCTTATATTCATCCCCTTTTAAGTAGAAAGTCAAGGTAACTTCTGCTGGCTCATCTGTGGTTGCAAACTTACTTCGCATACTTTCTGCTGTACGCTCACCACCATTAGTCTGCCCATAAAGTGCATAACAAATGGCATCTAATATGGTTGTCTTACCTGAACCCGTTGGTCCATGTATAAGAAACATATTAATATCTTCTAATAAAGTAAAATCAATGACCTGGCTCCCACCGTAAGGCCCGAATGCACGCATGGTTAATACTTTAGGCCTCATTTTCTTTCCTCCTCAATCTGCTTAATAACCTCTCCCATATAAGCAGTTTCTTCTTCATCAAAAGTAGTCTCTCCTACATAATCCATGAAATCTATAAAAAGTTCCGAAAGAGACTTCTTCTTTCTTGCCTCAAACTCACTCTGTTTACTTTCTCTGTCTTTAGAAGTCGTTTTATTCATTACAAATTCAGCACCTAGTGTATAAGGATAAATTTGTTTCAAAAGGCCTACTACATCTTCCGTTCCTTTACTTTCTATCTTAGCATACACATAGTCCTGTCTCTCTTCTTCTCCCAGCTGTGCACCTGCTTTTACAATAGCCTCAATAGGTCCTTGTACAATTTTCAGGTCACGTTTTGGTTTAAGGGATACTTCTTCTAATGTAGTAAGTTGCCCATCTACAATCTCTAGTTTCACAAAACACTTTGGCTGGTTTGCTTCAGATATAGAGTATTTTAAAAGTGAACCGCTGTATCTAATATGCTCACTCCCTATAGCTTGTGGCTTATGTAAATGCCCTAGTGCAGTATAAGTAAAAGGCTTAAAACAATCTGCTCCTACCATTTCAGCGGTTCCAACAGCACATAATCTACGCTCAGAATCAGATAAGTCTCCCCCTGCTACAAAAGCATGTACTACTAATAAAGTGGCCCTATCATTTTTTTCTTTTTCTATTTGCCTTGTTAAATAACGCATGGCATCATCATGGCGTTTAATGGTTTCATCTCCTGCTATTTCACGTACATAGGCTGGCTCCATATAAGGAATGAGATAGACATCTATAGTCTCACTTCCTTCAATAGTTACCTGTTGGTAGCCCTTTTCACATTCTCCTACTATATAGAGGTGCTTACTTGCAAAAAGCTCACTTCCAAAGTGAATACGCGTATTACTATCATGATTTCCAGCAATAATAACTGTAGGTATCTCTAGTCTACCGATGACCTGGCTAATAAATTGATTAAAAAGAGCTACCGCCTCCTCATTAGGCAGTGATTTATCATATACATCTCCTGCTATAATAAGAAGTTCTATCTTCTCTTGTATCATATATTCTATAAGCTGATCTAACATATATGCTTGATCTTCAATTAAACTATATCCATGTAATGTACGTCCTAAATGCCAATCTGAAGTATGTAAGATTTTCATTATTTCCACCTCTTTCATTCTCATTTTTGTCCAGTTTTCTTTTATCTATACAAATGAAAAGCAGTAAACCTGTATTTAGGTTACTGCCTATAGTCTCTCATAGTGTAATAACAGTCTCTGCATCCAATAGAATATCTGTAATTTCACTCATATTTGTAATTCGACCTGCTAGTAAAGCTTTTTGATTACATACTTTATAAACACAGGTTCCACATGCTAATAGCTCTACACCCTGCTCTTCTAATGCCACTAATACCTCTAAATAACGTGAGCCTTGTACAAGAAGTTTTACTCCAGAGTTATAAAAAATAATAGCATCTGGCTTTTTAAGACTAGCCAGCACTTTTCTTAGGAAAACAGCAAGTAGCGTCTGACCTACTCCCTCATCTCCTTTTCCTAGTGCTTCGCTATTTACAATAATAACCTTCGCATACATATAGACTTCCTCCTATACGCTACTCTATCTATATAGTATGCAAAAAGTTACTATTTGTTCTTTTTAGCTTTTTTTACAAAGTAAATGATTTCAAGTACACCTGCTGCAATTGTTGCTGCTAAAAATACTAAGTTAGTCACAAAGCCTGCAATTGCAATTCCTTTACTACGTTTATTACGCATACCTGTTGCACCAAGTACTGTCCCTACAATTGTAATTGGAAGACCTATAAGAGGAATAATCCATGCAACTGAGCTAATAATACCTAGAATGAAAGAGGTCCATGCATTCGGATTTGGACGTTGTACTGGTACGATATTAGGCACCATTTCTACACAACTATCTGTATCATTTTCACCTGCTACATACTCTTTAGTATAGAATTCTATTTCTTCATTTTTTGCATGTTTTTTTTTCATTTCTTACTTCCTCCTTTTATTAAGAACTACTTTTTACTTTATTATATAGGAATATTATAAATTTTAAAAGAGCAAAAGAACCTATCTAGATTATAGCCTAAATAGGTTCTTTTATTCTTATTGAGATGCGCTTGATTTCGCTTCCATCCAAATACTACTATATAATTTAATAACATCTGATGGGTCTGTAAACATTTCCATTTTATCTGTCTCTTCTTCTGATGGATAAGCAACTTCACTATTTCTTATCTCTTCTGGAAGAAGTGCACGTGCCTCACTGATTGGTGTTGAGTAACCAATATATTCTGCATTTTTTGCTGCAATGTCAGGACGGCATAAGAAATCAATATATTTATAAGCATTTTCTAAGTTTTCTGCACCTTTTGGTACTACAATTGCATCTACAAAGAAATTAGTTCCTTCTTTTGGAAGTGCAAAAGCTAAGTCTGGATTTTCTTCTGTCATAACCATAGCATCTCCTGCCCATGCCATCATAAGGGCAGCTTCACCGCTAATCATCTTACCTTTACCTTCATCCCCAACATAGCTTAGTACAAGTGGTGCTTGTTTAATAAGTTCTTGTTTTGCTTCTTCAAGTTCTTTAGGATCTCTTGTATTCATAGAATAGCCTAACTTTTTAAGAGCTGCCATAATACCTTCACGTTCACTATCATATACAAAGATTTTACCTGCATACCTTTCATCCCAAAGAGCATTCCAACTATCTACTGGTTCTTCTACCATTGTTGTATTATAGATAATTCCTACCGTTCCCCACATATATGGTATAGAATACTGATTATTTGGGTCGTATGGAAGGTTTTTAAAACGATCATCTATTTTAGGATAATTCGTAAGCTTTGTCACATCAATAGGCTCTAACATATCATTATTGATCATTTTTTCTATCATATAATCTGAAGGTATTGCAATATCATAACTTACATTACCTGGCTCAAGCTTTTGGAACATCTCTTCATTTGTCCCAAATTCAGAATAAATAACACGAATACCTGTTTCTTCTTCAAATATTTTATTTACTTCTGGATCAATATAATCTCCCCAGTTAAATACTTTAACTACTGGCTTATCACCATTATTACCGCATCCTGTTAAAGTAATTGCCATAGTTCCTGCTAAAGCCATTCCTAAAAATAGCCTTGATAATTTTCTCATTTTATTTGACCATCCTTCCCTTTGGTTTATAGACTCTTATTAGACTTATTTATTTTTTTTTGTTTTCTACTTGCCATTATATTAGTTGTAATCAGAATAATAATGATAGTCCCAAACATAATAGTTGAAATAGCATTAATCGTCGGAGCTACCCCTTTACGTGTCATAGAGAATACCTTTATTGACAAAGTATCTACTCCCGGACCTGTATTAAAGAAACTAATGATAAAATCATCAATAGACAATGTAAAAGCTATAAATAGCCCTGCAAGTACACCTGGTAAAATTTCAGGTAAAATAACTTTTCTAAATGCATAACTTGGTTTAGCTCCTAAATCTAAAGCTGCTTCATATATGTTATAGTTAAGCTGTTTAAGTTTAGGCATAATAGATAGAATCACATAAGGTATACTAAATGTAATATGTGACAAAATGAGAGTTGAAATACCTGGTGTCATCCCAAGCGCCCCAAAAAGTAACATTAATGATACCCCTGTTACAATCTCTGAACTTAATAATGGAATATAAGTAACGTTCATTACAAGATTTTTTTTCCAGCCTGTCATACGTTCAATCCCAATAGCTGCAAAAGTTCCAATTATGGTCGCTATAATCGAAGATACTACTGCAACTAATATAGTATTTGAAAAAGCCTGCTGAATACTATAATCTTTAAATATTTCTTCATACCATCTAAGGGTAAACCCCTTCCAAATTGGTAGTTTAGAATCGTTAAAGGAGTACACCATTAAAATGGCTACAGGCGCATACATAATGAGCAAAATAAATGCTACGTATGACTTTTTTATAAATTTCATCAAAATAGGCCGCCTCCTTTATCAAATGAATCTTTCTTAGACATAAAGACAAGCGTAATCAATATAATAACCATTAAAATAACAGATAAGGCTGAACCAAAAGCCCAATCGCCTGTCTTATTAAATTGTTGCTCAATAAGGTCACCTAAAAGCGTTGTTTTACCACCACCTAATAATCTAGATACTAAGAATGTTGTAAGTGCTGGCATAAATACCATTACAATACCTGTTATAACACCAGGCATACTTAATGGTAAAATAATACGCTTAAAGGTTGTAAATTTATCTGCTCCTAAATCATAGGAAGCTTCAATGACATTTTTATCAATTTTACAAAGTACATTATAAATTGGTAACACCATAAATGGGAAGAAATTATACACATTACCAAATACAATAGCACTTTTTTTATATAAAAATTGCATTGTTGGCAGTCCCATACTACTTAATAGGCTATTTACTACACCTGTATCCTGTAATAAATATCCCCATGCATAAGTACGAAGTAAAGAATTCATCCACATTGGCAAAATAACAAGAAGTAAAATAATCCCTTTTGCTGACATTTCTTTACTACTTAAAATCATTGCTAATGGATAAGCTAATACAAGGCAAATTACTGTACTAATAAAAGCAATGCCTATGGAATCCATAATATTTCCTAAATATCTTGGATTAAGCACTTGCTTATATCCTTGTAAAGTGAAAATACCCTTCTCAAAAAAACTATAATATAGAATGATAAGTACAGGTACGACAACGAAAATCCCCGCCCATATTACATAGGGTAGTGCTAATCTTTTTTTATCCAATTTTCTTACCCCCTCTTCATGATGTGAATATCTTCTGGTGTCAATACCATGCCTACTTTTGCTCCTACTGGTGCCATAGCTGTAGAATGTACAGCCCATGTGTAATTATTACTCTTAACCATCATCTCATAATGTACACCCTTAAAAGTAACAGATTCTACTGTACCCTTTAGCATACCTTCTTCTTCTTTTACAATACGAATATCTTCTGGTCTAATTACAACGTCTACTGATACGTTTTCACCAAAGCCAGCATCTACACAAACAAAATCTACGCCATGGAAAGATACAAGATAGTCTTTAATCATTGTAGCTTGAAGGATATTACTTTCCCCAATGAAATCTGCAACAAATGCATTTTTAGGTTCATTATAGATATCTACTGGTGTACCAATTTGTTGTACACGTCCTTCATTCATAACAGCAATTGTATCAGACATAGTAAGTGCTTCTTCTTGATCATGTGTTACATAAATAAATGTAATCCCAAGTTTTTGCTGAATCTTTTTAAGTTCCATTTGCATACCTTTACGAAGCTTTAAATCAAGTGCTCCAAGTGGCTCATCTAGTAAAAGTACTTCTGGCTCATTAACAACTGCTCTTGCAATAGCAATACGTTGTTGCTGACCACCGCTTAAAGATTCTATACGTCTATCTTGAAATCCTTTAAGATTAACAAGTTCAAGCATCTGTGCTACTTTCTCATCAATTGTTTTTTGGTCTACTTTTTTGATTTGAAGTCCAAAAGCAATATTTTCTCCAACTGTCATATGAGGGAATAAAGCATACTTTTGGAATACTGTATTGATACGTCTTTTATACGGTGGTAACTTTGCAATGTTACTACCTTCAAATAATACTTCGCCACTACTGGCTTCTTCAAATCCACCAATAATTCTAAGTAAAGTTGTTTTACCACATCCACTAGGGCCTAGTAATGTAAGAAACTCATTGCGTCTAATATACATATTAATATCTTTTAAAATTTGAGCGCCATCATCAAAGGTCTTAGATATATTTACAAGATTTATAATAGGTTCTGTCTGTTGTTTAGTTTCTTTCATTAATCCCATCTCCTTTAAAAACTTGGTGGTGTAGCAACCCAAAGCACAGTAGCTTTAGTCTTGCCTGCATTCTCTAAATAATGATCTCCTGTTGGTCTAAAGTAAAAGCTATCACCTTTTTTAGCTTTAAACTTTTTATTACCCAGGTGTATATAGATAGTTCCCGATAGCACATAGCCAAATTCTTCACCTTCATGAGGTGCTTGTTCCATTGCCTTGCAACCTGGATCAATATTAATTAAAATAGGCTCCATGTCATTTTTTTGAGCATTTGGAATAAGCCATGTAATCATATTCCCGAGTTCTTTATCTTCTTTTTCAAAAACATCTTGCTTCGTAAATACAATCTTCTCTTGACTTGTTTCATTGAAAAAATCCTTAAGATTAGTACCTAAACACTCCAATATGTCTATTAAAGTAGCAATAGAAGGTGATGTTAACCCTCTTTCTACCTGAGAAATAAATCCTTTTGATAGTTCACATCGGTCAGCAAGTTCTTCTTGAGTCAAGCCATTCTTCTTCCTAAGCTGATTGATCTTGGTCCCAATATCCATTGTTCTGCCTCCCTCTTGATTGTTTCTATGTATCTAATAATAAACTTTTTGTTTACACAAATTAAACTTCACCATACGAATTATACTTACTTTTTTAGCAATCGTCAATCATTTTTAATAAAAAATTTATTTTTACGAAACGTTAAGTTTAGTATATATGTTTCTATTTTTTTATTTTTTTATAATACCAATCCCTTGTAATTATTAATTTTATTATCTTTTATTAAATATAAAGTATACCTAGAGTCTCTTTAATAATTATATTTCTCATAGATTGCTAATATTAATAAAAAAGTTTAGTAAAAAGTGACTGAAAAATATACCTATCTTTTTATCCTTTACTTTTGCAAACACATTTATTCATAAACCACCTAAAAGAAAACCTTAAAATCTCTAAAGATTTTAAGGTTTTCTTTTAGGTGGTTTTCTTTATTACATATAAGATATTTCTTTCTTCTTCACAAACTCCCCCTAATAGTTGTAAATATCCTTTCATATTAGAAGTTTGTAACATAACTACAATCTCAGTGAAAAACTCTTTCGAAGCTTCCATAAGACCATTTTTATATGAGTATTGCTAAAAATAAAAAAAGAGAGCAACTATAATAACTTATAGTTACTCTCTTTTTTGTTATGCCGGAGACCGGAATCGAACCGGTACGGGAGGTAAGTCCCGCAGGATTTTAAGTCCTGTGCGTCTGCCAGTTCCGCCACTCCGGCATGAAGCGGGTGATGGGAATCGAACCCACGTGGCCAGCTTGGAAGGCTGGTGTTCTACCATTGAACTACACCCGCATAAATTTGGCAACCACCTACTCTCCCGGGCCGTCTCCAGCCAAGTACCATCGGCCGCTTTAGTCTTAACCTACGTGTTCGGTATGGGAACGGGTGTTTCCCTAAAGCGCATCGTCACCAAAAATATTTGAGTATTTAATTAGTATTCCTAAAAGTATAATACTTATACTCTCAAAAACAAATACTGCAACAAGTTAACCTTGTTTTTAGGTCAAACCCTCGAACCGTTAGTATTGGTCAGCTACACATGTTACCATGC
>OBXO01000925.1_pt1 | contig 17051 bp, 15 predicted proteins | sample 1501431 | NCBI WGS metagenome assembly OBXO01 (sample SAMEA2580163, study PRJEB22360) | human gut metagenome | biome: human gut; feature: human-associated habitat; material: faeces | place: Denmark | collected 2008/2010 | reverse complement strand
TTAGCGAGGTCCTGTCGAGCTTAGCAGCGCGATGCATTTCACAGAGCGGGAGCGTGCTCCGCAGACTTTATCTTCGCCCGCAGCCCCAAACCACAACAATTCTCCCCCGGGACGAAAGACTCATATACACACCCCACCACCCCGTCCGCTGGCCGTACCGGCGGCGTCCTCACCTGCTTAACTAAATCTCAATTTCAAAATCGGCATGAACCCTGATTCTGCGAATATACTTTTTATAACCGTAATTGATTTCAGGTGAAAATGTGTTAAAACGGATTGTAAAACGGCTCACAGTGGAAGCGGCAGCCGGATTTGTCCTGCTGACCGGGGTATTTATGATGACGCGGTACGCCGGATTGTCGGTGTCCGGAACCAGTGTACATATTGGAAAAGAAAAACCGGTAGTCGTCCTGGATGCCGGCCACGGCGGAAATGATCCGGGTAAAGTCGGTGTGGACGGCAGCCTGGAAAAGGATATCAACCTGGCGATTACACTGAAACTGCAGAAATATCTGGAACAGTCCGATGTGGAGGTAATCCTGACAAGGGACGACGACAAGGGCCTCTATAAATCCAGCGACAGCAGCAAAAAAATGGCCGATATGAAACAGCGCTGTCAGACAATTGCAGAGACGGATCCGGATATCGTCGTAAGCGTCCATCAAAACAGCTACCATCAGGAAGCAATATCCGGCGGTCAGGTATTTTACTATAAGGGTTCGGAAAAGGGGAAGAAGCTGGCCGAAAAAATACAGAAAAGGTTTGATTATGTTCTTGGTGAGAAAAATACAAGACTTGCCAAGGCGAATGACAACTACTATCTCCTCCTGCATGTGAAATGCCCCATCGTGATTGTGGAATGCGGCTTTCTGAGCAACTGGAGTGAGTCAAAGATGCTGAATTCGGAGGATTACCAGGATCGGGTGGCATGGACGATACATATGGGAATTATGGAGTATTTAAACCAGCGCTAGACTGTCTGTATCAGAGAGAAATGATTCGCGGGATTTTCTTCCTGAGGCGGCCCGCTGCAGCGGCAGAAAATCCATGCCGCTGCAGCGCGGGAGTCTGCCGGGGCAGCCCCTTTCTTCTGATTACCGGAGCCTCTCAACCGCCTCTATCGCTGATACACACCGCGTGACAGCCTGCTCCAGTTCATCCTCATTGATAATTAGCGGAGGATTAAAATAAAGCACATTGCCGAGGGGCCGGAGAATCAGCCCGTGCTCCAGAGCTTTTTTATACACCTGGTAGCCTACCCTCTCTTCCGGGGGATAGCCCTTCTTCGAAGCTTTGTCCTCCACCAGCTCCAGCGCATGAATCAGCCCTATATGGCGTATCTCACCGACATGAGGATGAGAACCAAGACATTCCGCCAGCTTTTCAGTCAGGAAGGCGGCCCTTTTTTCAGCCTTTTCCAGAACCCGGTCCTTTTGAAGAATGGAGAGAACCGCCAGACCGGCCGAGCATCCAAGAGGATTGCCGCTGTAGGTGTGGCTGTGCATAAATGCTTTTCCCTCGTTATAGTCGGCATAGAATGCCTCATATATCTGCTCTGTCGTAATGGTGATAGCCATCGGCATATAGCCGCCTGTCAGCCCTTTGGATATGCACATGATGTCCGGGCTGACACCGGCATGCTCGAAAGCGAACATTTTTCCTGTCCTGCCAAACCCGGTAGCTATCTCGTCCGCTATCAGCAGGATTCCCGACTCATCACAGAGCTTTCTGAGTTTTTGGAGGTAAACCGGAGGATAAATCCTCATGCCGGCGCTTCCCTGGAGCAGAGGCTCAACAATTATCGCGCATGTCTCCTTTCCGTACCGTTCAAATGCCGTTTCTGTCTCAGCAAAGCATTCCGCCTGACAGCAGTCCCTGCATTTGCCATAAGGACAGCGGTAACAATCCGGCGCTTTTATCTGAATAGTATCCATCAGCATCGGTTTATAGATTCTCGCATACAGATCCATGCTCCCGACCGATAAAGCCCCGATTGTCTCTCCATGATATCCTTCAGAAAGGCACATGAACCGTTGCCGTTTGGGATGGCCTGTCTGATACTGGTATTGAAAACTCATTTTCAGGGCACACTCGACGGCAGCCGAACCGTTGTCGGAAAAGTTGAACCGGGTCAGACCTGCCGGGATCACCTTCACAAGCTCTTCACAGAGTTTTATCGCAGGCTCGTGGGTAAAGTTTGAAAATATTACATGCTCCAGCCGGTCGAGCTGACTCTTTACCGCTCCATTTATCTCCGGGTTACAGTGCCCCAGCAGATTACACCACCAGGAACTGACGATATCTATGTACTCTTTCCCATATATATCATAGAGATGGACGCCTTCTCCCCTGTCTATAACAATTGGTTTTAACGTTTCATAATCCTTCATTTGGGAGCATGGGTGCCAGATATGCTTTAAATCCCTCTCCTCTAATGTCATTTGCCCTGCCATTATTTCCATCCCTCTCTTTTCTCAGGCTGTTTCCCGTATAAAGCAGCTAAAAATCCGGCGTCGGTATCCAGCTCATTGCTGCCTTCCCCGACACATGCAATAACCGGGATTTTGGTCAATTCTTCCACCATCTTTTTATTATCCTCTTCCATTCTGCTTCCGATATGACAGCGGTTGAGTATTATTCCCTTTACTTTCAAATTCCTGTTTCTCATGTATTCTGCCGTCAGGACTGTGGCATTGATAGTTCCAAGCCCTGCGTCCGCCACAATGACGGAGGGAAGGTTCAGTTCCCTGATCAGGTCTTCCAGAAATATCTTAACTTCACCGCTCTTTGGCCCGTCATACCGTATTGGACAGACAATTCCTCCGCTGCCTTCCATTGTAAGGTAATCGTACTGCTTTGCCGCACGGAGGAAGCCATCGATGACCGTTTTCATTTCCACCGGGTTTCCTTCAATCTGTGCGGCGAGATGAGGAGAAACTGCATTTTCATAAATATAGGGCACCATCTCTTTAGCCGACGCCCCAAGCTCTGCCTCCCTGTTAACATAATCGGCGTCACCCGGTATCAGGCTGCCGCCCACTCTTACCGCGCCGCTTAGAGCCGCTTTATAATACCCTGCATTATAACCGGCCTGCCTGAGTTTCTTTATCAGCAGGCCCGTCACATATGTCTTTCCTACGTCAGTCCCCGTTGCTGTTATAAATAATCCTCCGCCTGCCTGTTGACCGTTCTTCTGTTGCCTGTCCATCTGTTGTCAGCTCCTCTCCTGTCTATTCTTTTAAACCGGCCGTTGCCTGTTTCCCTTTCCTTCTCACTTCAATACCGAGAACCGGGATAATCCGTCTGCCGAGAGCCGCCCCCAGTATGCACAGGGCAATGTCCCCCGGAACAGCCAGCAGAAAACAGTAAAGAAACAGCGGCCAGATTCCTATCGGCGAATCGATTACATAATTTCCAATCACATAGTAATACACCATACCGAACAGATACACCACGAACAGGCCTGCAAAGTTTGCGGCAAGAAGCCTGCCAAAGCTCGGCTTCCTTCCGCCTTTTTCCGCAATTGCGCCTGTCGCCCAGGCTCCTGCGCAAAAACCTATCAGATAGCCGAAGCTGGGCCTGAACAGATACCCAAGGCCTCCCCCCTCTGCAAAAATAGGCAGGCCTGCAAGTCCAAGCGCCACATAGACGGCAACACTAAGCGCCCCCAGACGTTTGCCCAGCAGCAATCCCGCCATTGTGGTAAAAAGGAACTGGAGCGTAAAGGGAACTACCGGAACCGGAATCTTGATAAATGCTCCCACCGCTGTAAGCGTGGTAAAAAGGGCACAGACCGTCATGTCTCTTACGTTTAATTTCTGTCTCATACATCCTCCTCTATTGACTGTGTGATGAATTAAATATACCTGTGCGGGCCTCAATTGTCAACCTATTTTTAATTTTAGTTAACATTTATGCCGGACAAACCTGTACGCCCGTATTTATTCCTGCGATAATTACGCAGTGCGCTCCCTGCTGTTAAAGAAAAAGATACCGGGAAACAGCGGCCTTCCGGCTGCTGCTTCCCGGTATTTTATTGACGACGTCCTGTGCGCAGAGCGTGCAGGTTATCGTTTGAATACGGTGACCTGGCACGGAGCGTGCAGGTTATCATTGCACCGCGTCGGAGAAATCCTTAAATCCCAGTCCAATTACCTCCGTTGTCTCTGTCACCATGACAAATGCATTTTCATCTGTTTCGTGGATAATTCTTTTAAGCCTTGCAAATTCCGACTTTCTGACTGTACAAAGTACAACCGAAGTCTCCCGGCCGCTGTAAGCTCCCTTTCCCGGCAGTATTGTTGCGCTCCGATCCAGCTCCCTTATGATTCTCCCGGCAATTTCATCGGGATGTGCGGTGATAATCGACGCCTTGCTTCCCGCATCGCTCCCGTAAATAATCGTATCAATCACCTTTGTCTGGGCATACAGGCTGATCATACCGAACAGGGCTGCGTCCACATTGCGGAAAACAAAAATTGAAAGGGACAGGATAATTCCGTCTATGATCAGGAGAGCACGCCCGATTTGGACATGGGGATATTTTTTCTGAAACAGGTATCCGGCCACATCGCTTCCTCCGGTAGTTGACCCTGACAAAAAGATAAATGCCATTCCAATCCCCACCAGGATTCCGCCGTAGAGACTGCTCATCATCCGGTCTCCCGCATAGACCGGACAGATTGGCGCCACCACGTAATCCAGAATAATGGAACAAATACCGCAGGCCACCGCCGTCCGAAGCGCGAAACGGCGGCTTAGATAAAACCAGGCCAGAACCAGCAGCGGCAGGTTCACCAGAAGCGTCATCCTGCCCACCGGCAGGCCGGTGACATAATTTACCATCAGGGCGATACCCACCGCTCCGCCCGGCGCAATATTGGCCGGCACGATAAAGCTCTGGGTCCCGACACTGTATATCAATGCCCCTATCACCAGAAGAAGCATATCTCTCACTGATTCTTTATTAATCCTTCCACTCATTTTTATGCCTTTCTTCCCGGCAAACCAATCTTTCCGAAGGCATTTACAGAAGGATTCCGTATTGTTTTACCTTTCTTTGTAGGGTCTGCCTGGGCACGTCTAAAATTTTAGCAGCCTCCGAAATATTGCCCGCCGTGACGGCCATTGTTCTGGCTATAATGCCCCTCTCGTATTCGCCGACGGCATCTCTCAAAGACGGACAGAGGGTATCTCCCTCCTCCGCTTCTTTTTTCACACTGCTCTTCATTTCGCAAAGCTTATCTTCGATATCTTCGAACTTCAGCATATTGCTGTTCTCCCCGACCATACTCATTCCGTATACGATAATATGCTCCAGTTCACGGACATTGCCGGGCCAGTCGTATTCTTCCAGTCTCGCTAACAGTTCTTTTGAAACATACTGTACATTTTTATTAAATGTAACATTATGCTTGTTTACATAAAATTTAACAAAATGGGCGATATCCTTCTTCCTCTCCCTCAAAGGCGGAATCGTAATGGACATCATGCTCAGCCTGTAATAAATATCACGGCGCAGCTGCCCCTCTTCAATTGCCGTCAAAGGTTCTGTGTTAATCGCTGCGATGATTTTTACATCTACGGATTTTGCTTCCCTTGCCCCCAGGCTCCTGAAGTGACCATCCTGAAGAACGCGGAGCAGCTTCGACTGGAGATGAATCGGCATCGAGTTGATTTCATCCAGAAAAAGCGTCCCGCCGTCAGCCAATTCGAATAAGCCCTTATTTTCCGTGGCCCCGGTAAAAGCCCCTTTGGAGGTTCCAAAAAGAATACTCTCAAGAAGCGTATCCGGCAGGGCGGCGCAGTTCTGGGCAATAAAAGGCTTATCCCTTCTTGCGCTCGTATTGTGGATTGCCTGGGCAAACACTTCCTTGCCCGTCCCCGTCTCACCGCATATCATGACAGGCAGATCACAGGCGGCCACAACGCTTATGTACTCCCTTGCTTTCTTCATTTTCTCGTCTACAGCAATGATATCCGCTATTGTAAAGAAAGCCGTGTTCCGGTTGACCAGCTTTCCTGAGCTGCTGACGGGAAAACTGGAATAGCTTAATTCCACCCGCTCCGAATTCTGTTCCAGCTCTTCTACCGACTCCTGCATGGACAGATCAATGGCTCCCACAATCTGTTTTCCGCTCTTGATAGGGATGGACAGGGAGGTGATCCGGATTTCCTCCTTTCCCTGGGCCTTCAGGAGCTGGTTCTCTATATAGACCGGAAGTCCCAGTTCCATAGCTTTGATGGTAGTGCTTGTCTTCGGATCCAGGTTCTCATATACATCTAAAAATTTCTGTCCCACCAGCTCATATGGTTCCTCCTGGCTGGAGAGCTTGTTGTTCAGTTTGGCTGTGAACAGGATCTCCCCCTCCAGGTTGATAATTGTAATGCCGTCAATATAACCTTTTCCGTGGAACAGTTTCTTCATTAATTCCATTATCCCGCCCCCCTCTTTCACCATTTCTCTGCACCGTCGTATCCTATAGAGCAGCAGCATAAGTATAAAGAAATAGTATCAAAGATTGCAAGGGATTACAATACGTCAGATTGTTACCATTCACAGCCCCGCTGAAAAACGCTGTTCTGCGAACAGTAACACGCTTCGCGATACGTCAAATTTCCCCTTCGGCCGGCCGGTCAAGCGGCAGCTTCAGCCACCACCATTTGAATATGACATTGACTATAACGCAGGCCGCCATAACGAGAAGATAAAGACCGATAAACTTCCAGTGGTTTCCGTTCAGCAGCATCATTGGTCCCATCGACCATGCAAACATTTCAATCGGCGTCGTAAACGGCGCGGCAAAGGCCGTATCATTTAATGTCTTGGACAGGTTTTCCGGATCCACAATGCGCAGCAGGATAAATCCGATAGCAAAAACGCCGGTGGAATAGCCGAAAACAAAAATCGAACGTTCAAACCAGCTTCCCTTGTTCATGGCCGGTCCAAAGAACATCAGTGTCATAACAACGATAACAATTCCGCAGAGCAAAAGCATCGCAAGAGGAACCGCATATTTAACAATTACCGAAATCTTGATGGATGCAATTCCGAAAAACACCAGATAATCCGTGGCTGTACCGGAAATACGGCTGATTACATTTTCGTCCACGTATTTGCTGACTCCCACCTTTTTAAATACAAGAAACATGACAATGGCGATTAGAAAAGCTACCAGATATGTTGGCAGATCCAGTCCGGTCACATTAAATATCCACTTATTTAAAAGCATTCCCGCCCCGGAGGCAACCAGGAGGATTGCCAGGTGCCAGGCCAGCGGATCCAATACCATCGAGGATACCGGCTCCTGCCCCATGGATTTACGTTTTTCATCCGGGATCAACCCTGTCTTTAAGTCGCCGGAAATATACTGAAAACTCTTTACATATTTTGTCCAGCCCCGCTTTGTTCCCAGTTTTATGAAGAACAAACCTCCGAATATGCCCGCCAGGATGCCGACAGTGGCACAGGTCATGGCAATATCCATTGCATCCGTATCGCCCAGTCTCTGGAACGTGGAGCCGACCGCTGCCGCCGTTCCATGTCCTCCGGAAAATCCGGATGCCAGGAGAAGCCCGAATCCATAATTAATGTCCGGAAATAATTTAGATATTACAAGGATTGAAAACAGCGGAGCAAGACTGAACTGGATTGCCTGAGCCAGCACTTTGTAGGAGAAGTATGAGCCGATGCGGTCCACCTCTGCCTTAAAATCATTCTTTGAAAAGGAAAATCCGTTGATTCCCACTGCCGCAAAAATCACAATAATCAACACTCCTGCATAAGAGCCGATGGCCTCTGAAAACGGCAGGATGTTAACTCCCTGGCTTCCCAGAGCCAGCGCAATGAAGCCGGCTATCATACTGGCAGGAACGAAAAATTTCTGAACCACTTTCACTTTTGCCCGGATGAGCTGTCCAATCATAATAAACAGCGAAGCTATTGCAAAATCAAGTAAAAAATCATTTACACTCATATAACCCTCCTGCATTTACACCTTACGGGCCGGAATCACCCCTTCGCTTCCGGCCCTCCGCCTTTTGTCCTACGTCAAGTCTCCCCAAAGATTCAGTCGCTTTCCAATGCCCTGTTCCAGGGCATTCCGGTAAATGGTATATCCCCAGGCCAAATCCTCGATCGGCATTCCATCCATAATGAAAATCACCTTTTCCTTGTCGTCGTGTCTTCCCTCGGCTTTGCCTGCCGCCACATCTCCCAGGCCGGTAATATCCTCTTTCCTGATTTTCCCATCCCAGACCAGATCCATCATGAATCCGCAGATGCCGCTCAGATTCTTTCCAAAGCCGCCTTTTGCATTTCTTAATTCCTCCGCATATGCCTCGTACATCTCCCAGTTGTCAACTACAATCCGTGAATCCATCATCAAGGTTTCACTGATGTCCGCGCTGGCCGGAAGGGTAAGGAGAGCCCCCTCCTTCAGCCATTCATCCTCTATCCGCGGGGAGACACTGCCCGATGTGGCTACATTAACTACGTCGCTCCCTCTGACCGCTTCTTCCACAGAAGCGGCCACTTTAACACTCACCTTGTATTTTTCCCTTAACTCCTTCGCATACTGCTTTGCGGCTGCCTCATCGATGTCGCAGAGACGGATCTCACGGATCGATTTCAGTACATCCATCAGGGCTTCCAGGCACGCTCTGCCTATTACTCCGATACCGATGGCGCTTACCGTCTCCGCCTGGTTTTTGGCAAAATACTTGGCTCCGACCGCAGGTATTGCTCCTGTCCGCACAGCGCTCAGCGCGTTGGCTGACATGATGGCGAGAGGCGTTCCCGTGTCCGGGTCATTCAGCACCGTGGTCAGGACAGAACGCGGCAGGCCCTTTTCCCGGTTGGCAAGATTGGAGCCATACCATTTTTCACCGCATACATGGAATCTTCCGCCCAGGTACCCGACCAGGGCCATAAATCTCCGATCCGGCCCTTTGACCGGCATCCCGGGAAAGGGTGTCTCCTTCGGAAAATAGATCTTGATTCCGTGGGAATTATGGTTGGGAGCCCCCATCAGATAATCTCCCTGACCCACCAGGTCAAATACTTCATCCATTACCTGGATGCAGGTATGTATGTTGCCGGCTCCCGCTTTAACTGCATCCGCCTCAGACAGAAATAAAAAGTCCAGATTATGATTCATGTAGGCCTCCACTCATTATATAACGCTTTACCGTACCCAGCATGCAATTACATTTGAATAAAATTGCCGGATTTTGTTCCTGTGGCAGGCGGTGCCGGATCCAGTCTGCGATCTGCTATCTGAAGTACATCCTCCGGCCGGATCCACGGCCTTCCCTGAATCGCGCTCGTCTCCTCATGAGTCAGGAATCCTTTATACGTTGTGAGGCTTCTTCTCAGATAACCGTCTCTTTCGCAGGCTCCCGCCACACCATTCTTCATGATGCTTCTGAAATGAGGAAGCACCGAGGCCGCATAAGCTATGGAAGTGGACTGCGCAATGGCTCCCGGAATGTTGCTGACACAATAGTGGACGACACCTTCTTCAATATAGCGTGGATTGTCATGAGTCGTCTCATGGAATGTCTCTATCGCGCCCACGTCGTTGCTGATATCGACAATAACGGAACCCTTTTCCATTGAACGGACCATTTCACGGTCAATCAGGAATTCTTTGGCGTCTTTCGGCCATTTTACACAATTATAAACCACGTCAATTTCCGGAAGAAGCTTTTTGATATTATAGCGGTTGGAAATCTGGGTGTTAACTTCTTCGTTAAACTGCTTTCCGATTTCCCGGAGCGTTCCGATATTAATATCCATCACAGTCACCCAGGCGCCAAGCGAGTGGAGTACGGAGGCTACGGACTTGCCGACTATCCCGCCGCCCAAAACCAGCGCTTTAATGCCGGGAGCGCCGCCGAGTCCATTGACAAACTTTCCCTTGCCGCCGTGAATCGCCAGAAGGGAATCCAGTCCCATTAAAGCTCCCTGCTTGCCGGCCGCCTCGCAGTTTGGCGAGCCATACCGGTGAGAATCCTCCGCTGTAAAGGCAATGCATTTGCTGTCCAAAAGAGCCTGAACCTCCTCAGGATGGGCTGCCGGATGAATACAGGTAAACACAATCTGATTTTCATGGAGCAGACCGTATTCTGAAGGTTCAAATTCTTTCACCTTTGCAACAAAATCGCATTCGCTGTAAATCTCCTCCATTGTATCAACCAGCTTTGCGCCTTCTGCCGCATAAGCCTCATCGCTGAAGCCGGAGCCTTCTCCCGCCCCCCTCTGAACGTAAACCTCATGTCCGTCTGATGCAATCATGCTCACCTCTGCCGGTGTAGCGATAACGCGGTACTCTCCAACCTTGATATCCTTCAATACTCCAAACTTCATGATTCTTCCTCCACTTAGATTCTATTTTTTTCTGCCGGCGCCTTGCAGTATTTTCTTATAGCTTTATAATAAGCAATTTACGTGCCAACTTTACCGTTCTGCCATAATCAGGTAAAAAGCCATGAAACATAAAGGGTTCCATACCCATGAGCAGGATATGTAAGCCCTTTTGTCTCATTTTCGGTCAATCATCATGCCCATTAATGAGCTATCAGTGCCCGAAAACGAGCTTTTTATTTTATTGTTCTGTTCCTTGTTGTGTTTTCATCTCTGCAATCGTATAACAGATATACAGAATAATCATTTTACATTTGAATTTACAGGAGGTATTCCCAATGAACAGATAATAACCGCTTCATGTTTTTATCCTATCATTATATATGGGTAATCAATTCTTCTCTCTCAGTCCCCTTTTGATTATCTTGATGTATTATTATTTTTCGCTTAATATCCGAACGACTTAGTCACGGCGGAAGTCGGAAACCCGCATACAATTTCCAGGAGGAAATCCGAGAGTTATTGACAGAATACACGGATATGTTAATCGAGGGAGATTCAGATATTAAAAATTATCTGGAGTTACAGAACGTTACAGTTCAGCCTTCGGCTAAACCGTAACAAATGATGCACAGAAACGGCAAAAAAACGCCGTTTCGCGCCGCACAACTCGGGATTTTCGCAAAAAACAGCGAAAACACCTCGCGGAATACATCATGGCTGAACTGTTACTACAGAACGACGATGAGGAATTAGATGATTTACAAACAATAGGCCGCCTGCCCATGGAGCAGATTATACGCGAAGCTAAGGAAATCGGCTATTCCCATATGCTGCTGGATACGCTGCCGTTTTTGCAAAGTGCAATACACATGTATAAAAAGCAGGGTTTTTATGAAATTTCCAGCTACAATAACAGCCCCATGGATACATCCATCTACATGAAATTAGATTTATAACTTCCTGCTGTCTGGTTATACGGAGAAAGAGCATTCTTTCGGCCCGGGATTCCCGTTTCAAAAGAATGCTCTTTTATCTGTCTGTTATGCAGGCAAACCGTAAATCGCGCCTGGTTTTCCCCGGGGCTGCTTTCAGTTCAGGTACTCACCCAGCTTATGGCCGCCTGTTGTCAGCTCTTCATAGGTGGGAATGCCTGTCATAATAAGCTCCCCTTTTTCAGCTCCGTATACATCATTAAAAGCTTTCATATACTCCATGCATCCCTGTAAATGTCTTCCGACACGCAGTTCCAGAGGAACTCCGTTTTCATCGTAGGGGATATACAGATAGCCAAGCTCAGATGCCTTCATATAACAGTTATCTTTACCGGTTAAAATCAGAGCTTCGTCAATTTTTCCGTGGAGACGTCCCTGAGCCGGGTTTCCCGTCTCCATCAGAAGAGCCAGCGTATTGGTATGATCCCCCAGCTCACGGTGTGTTAAGCCGTGCAGGGAAACGGGTGACGGCTCCAGCGACATATTGATTCCTGCCATCTGCAGATCCAGGATTCCCATGGAAGCCATATTCATTGCCCTCTCATGTGCAACGGTTGCATTGATAGTCGGATACTCAGGAGATGCCTCATGGAGATCCATCTCCATATCAATATCCAGCGTATTGATCATATTCGTAATCGCATAGGCAATCTGTTCCGTCAGCGTGCCGTCCTTTACGCCCGGATAAGCGCGGTTGATATTACGCATCTCGCTTCCGGAAAGCGTCTGTCCCGATGTGTGGGTATATACGTCCGGATCCGGCCACTGGTCAATCGGATTGGAGGCACGCGAGCCGTATACAAACTGGCGCGTACCGCTCTCTGTCTCAAAATGATAGAAATGAGGAGAGCCCTCCTGCGGATCATTGTGTGTGAATGCACTGTTGTCAGTTCTGGGAATTACATAAACCGTACCGGCTTCCACCTTACCGCTTTCAATCATCGTGATTGCCGCCATATGTCCCGAAGGCTCATTGGGATGAGTCCCGCCAAGTACCAGGAAAGAACCTCCCTCTTTTTCACCCTGCATCACATAGACAGTTGTATCGCCGAATGTACCTTTTAAATTCTCATTATATTCGCTTAACTGGAAAGTTGACGTCACCCCTTCACCGGGGATAATTACTTCCTGATAATGTCTGAAATCGTAGAAATCTTTTCCGGCGACTACGGCAACGGCGATACTTGCTACGGCGCAGACTGCTGTAACGAGATTTTTATGTGTCTTAAAAAGTTCCATTTTCAGTCCTCCTTATTTAATCATCAGGACGCGCAGTAAAAGAGGTACCATTACCATACAAGCGTTCACCTTCATTGACGGAGCATCTTCTTTGTACATGTCAATTGCTGTAAATACAAGGAACAAAAGCGCAATGGCTCTGTAAATCAATGTAATCATATTTGTATCCCCCTTTTAAAACCATCCTGCAATTGTCTTTGAGAAATAGATGAATACCATTCCGTATACAAGCATTACTGCCATCGGAACCATACATCTCTTCAGAACCTTTACATAGTTGTCAACACCGGTAATCTTAGCCGCAAAGAGGCCGGCCAGAGCAGTCGGCGGCATCATGTCGCCAAGGGCTGCGATGAAGGACAGCGCCGCAATTGTAAATACGGTATCCATATTCAGGAATGCCAGTGCAAACGGCACGCCGAGTACGGAGGAAGCGCCAAAGGAAGATACGGCGCCGAACAGCGGGATGGATACGCCGGCTGCCAGCAGACGCAGGCTTTCCGGAAGTCCCAGACACGTCATAACGATAAATCCGCGTACACCGGTCAGAGTCATAACCTGGATAAACATGCCAACGCCCATCAGGATACCCATAACCGGAAGAGAGCTGTGAAGCGCCTCCTGAATCGTCTCCACCGGGTTCACCTTGCGGCCTGTAAACAGGCCTACAATTGCACTGATCAGGAACATCAGAGGCATTCCGATATCAGGAATTATCTTGAATATCTTTGTAAGCATCATCAGAATCACGAGTACGAACAGCGGTATGTAAATCCGGAACCCGTACTTTTCAGCCACTTCCTTGTTCAGATGCGGTTCCATTTTTTCATAATCCATATTTCTAGCCTGTTTCAGTCCCAGGAACAAAACCGAGAAAATAGCCACAGGGATGGTCAGAATCAGAAGAGGAGCGCCAAATCCGACGAAAGGAACGTCAATACCTCCGCCGATAATCATGGCCGGAAGGTTAACCGGAGGCGCAATCATACCCAGAAGGCCGCCCATGGCAATCAAAGCTGCGGCCGTCACCGTATCGAGTCCCATAATCAGAAGTACCGGAGCCATAATGCTGCCCGCAGACAGTACCGCTGCTGTGGAAGAACCCGTAATCATACCCGGGAACATGATAACCGCCATGATGAGAATCAGCAGAATCGCCGGATGTTTATGGAACTTTTTAATGATAACGGCGCTCAATGCGTCCAGAGTGCCTGATTTTTCTACCACCTTCATAAATACCATGGCGGTTGCAATAACAAGAATCGTATCAATGTAAGAGAACGTACCTTCTACCAGATGGCGGATCGGAAGTCCTTCCCCCCCTGCCAGGCAGCCGCCGATTGCAGAAAGCATCATGGACACGCCTACCGGAAGCTTTGCCAAAAAACAGCCGAGCATGAAGATACCAATCATTACGATGAATATAATAAGTTCGTGAGTCACTTTTTACTCCTTTCTGTCCCCCTTATGTAAATGGGGCCGCTGAATTTTTGCGGCCCCGTTTGACAGACTTTACATTATTTACCGAAAATAGTCTTCAGAGGCTCTACTGCTCCAACCTGATTGTCAATAAATGCAGTTGCAACGCCGTTTTTTGTTACGATACCCTTCATAAAACCGTCGCTGTCACCTTCCGAGACAATGATTGCCGCATCGGCTGCCGCTAAAGCATCCGGGATGAATTTGTCAGATAAGGTACCTCGTCTTGCGCTGCCGCCGATATGAAGCGCTATGATCGTCATTCCCTGCTCCTCAGCTTTTGCAATGACACTTTTTACACGGTCTAATTCCTGATTCTCATCAACTCCGGCGGCGCCGAGACCCTTGGAGCTTCCGCCGATAGCCAGAACCAGAGTCTTGTAGCTGCCCAAACCGTCTGCCGTAACAGTAGCATTTAAGTCGCTGTCGATTTCACACTTTTTAAGAAGTGTCTGAACTACGTTGACATCGGCGCTCTGTCCCACGCTTGTAAGAATAATCGGTCCTTCCGCGATGGCTTCCGTAATTTCCTTAACGTCTCCGGATGCCGCTTCACCGGCTGCAGGTGTCTCAGTTTTTGCCGCCTCCTGTGTCGCTGCAGGTGTAGTTGTTGTATCGCCGCTGCAGGCCGTCAGGGAAACTGCTGCCATGGAAAGGCATATTAATGCTGCTGCTAATTTCTTTTTCATTGTCCTGTCTCCTTTTTTATTGACTAAATGTTTTGATTTATTTCGAATATTTAATATTTTAAAATAATTATGTACTCAACTTGCCGATTAATAGCCGAGAGCCTTGCCGTCACGTCTGGGGTCTGCTCCGCCCAGCAGTGTTCCGTCTTCACCGTACATTACGGCGTTTACAGAACCAAAGGAACGGTTAAACTCATCATTCGGCTCTACCGTATTTCCGAGTTCTTCCAGTTTCTTAATCGAGTCGGCATTAAGACGTGTCTCATACTGAATCGCACTTATCGCATTGTTATACAGACGCGGTGCGTCAATTGCCTCCTGCATGGACATGTCAAAGTCAATTACGTTGCTGATAATCTGTGTAACGGTTGTGATAATCTTTGTTGCTCCAGGAGAACCTAATACCATAAATGGAGAACCGTCCTCTTTCAGAACTACAGTCGGGCTCATAGAGCTTAACGGAACCTTATTTCCTGCAATTGCATTCGGGGATTCCGGGTTTGCCGAGAAGTCATCCATCTCGTTGTTTAATACAAAGCCGTATCCGTCCGGAATAATCTTGGCGCCAAACAGGCCGTTAACTGTCTGTGTTACGGAAACCATGTTGCCTTCCGCATCGGCTACGGAGAAGTGTGTGGTATCCTCATGCTCATACTGCCATGGGCTGATCTGCTCATATTTGCTTGCTACAGCCGGGTCAATCTGTGCTGCCAGCTCTTTTGCACGTTTTTTAGAAAGAATCCCGTTTACAGGAACTTCCACATAGTCAGGATCTCCCATGAACTCTTCACGGTCATGGAAACACATCTTAAACGCCTCGGTCATAATGTGAAGCTTCTCCGCAGAGTCAAATCCCATTGAGGCGATATCGAAATTTTCCATGATATTCAGCGCTTCAATTACGTGCGTGCCGCCGGAGGACGGAAGCGGGGAAGAAATAATCTTGTATCCGCGGTATGTGCCGGTTACCGGTTCCATTACCTTCACTTCATAATTTGCCAGGTCATCCATAGTGAATAAACCGCCGTATTTGTTAACCGTATCAACCATCTTCTGGGCGATTGCACCTTTATAGAATGCATCTGCTCCGCCGTCGGAAATAGCTTTCAGCGTTTTGGCAAGATCCGGGTTCTTAAATGTATCTCCCACCTGATAATTTAATCCGTCCGCATTCAGGTATACATTTCCGAACTCCGGATAATTAACCATTGCATCATAGGAACCGAACATGTCGTTATAAAGAGTGGGGGTGACGATATATCCTTCCTCGGCCAGCTTCACGGACGGAGCAATTACCTCTTCCCAGGTCACATTCCCGGAGCCATATTTTTCAAAAGCATATTCCATTCCCTTTACGTTGCCTGGAATACCGACTGATTTTCCGCCGATGGCCTTCTGGTTGCCGATAACGTTTCCCTCAGCATCAAGCTGCCACATATCAGGCGTTGCCGCCGCAGGCGCTTTCTCACGGAAGTTTACAAATACGTCTTCTCCGTCTGCGCTGTGGATTGTCATGAATCCGCCTCCGCCGATACCGGAAGAGTTCGGTTCCGTTACACCTAGTGCAAACGATACCGCTACTGCTGCGTCAACCGCATTTCCTCCAGCCTGAAGAACTTCAAGGCCAGCCTTAGACGCCTCATATTTTCCGGATGAAACTACTGCTGTTTTTCCCTCCGCGCCTCTGCCTTCCAGCGTCAGATTGCCGTTCTCATCCCAGAGATACCATCCCTCTCCGTCAGTCACGCGGTTCCCGGTCTGAGCTGCCTCTTCTCCAGCTCCTGCGCTCTCTGCTTCCGTGCCGGCCGGCTGTGTCTCTGCCGCGCTTTCAGCCTGTGTTGAGGCCGTCTGGCCGCCGGAACATCCTGTCATGGCCGTCATAAGGGCCGCCATTGAAAGGGCAATAAGTTTCTTAGACTTTCTCATATAAGTTCCTCCTTTTCCTCTTCCCATTAAAAAGTTGCTAAAGTTATGATAATAAACCAAAACCTTTTTGTCTATTTTTTCCCATTTTTCTCGCGGAGAACTTTAATTATGGAGATTTAGTTAAGCAGGTGAGGACGCCGCCGGTACGGTTAGCGGACGGGGTGGTGGGGTGTGTATATGAGTCTTTCGTCCCGGAGGAAGATTGTTGTGGTTTGGGGCTGCGGGCGAAGATAAAGTCTGCGGAGCACACTCCCGCTCTGTGAAATGCATCGCGCTGCTAAGCTCGGCAGGACCTCGCTAATCAGCGATGGATTTCAACGGCATCCGCAGACTTTATCTTCCCCTCCGCCCCAAGGG
>OBXO01000917.1_pt1 | contig 17178 bp, 12 predicted proteins | sample 1501431 | NCBI WGS metagenome assembly OBXO01 (sample SAMEA2580163, study PRJEB22360) | human gut metagenome | biome: human gut; feature: human-associated habitat; material: faeces | place: Denmark | collected 2008/2010 | reverse complement strand
CGCAGCCTAGACCTGTATCCTATTTAACAACGTCCAACAATCGGGGCGCAGTTCAGCTTGGGCCAAGGCCATGGAAATCTTCGAAAAGAAAACCGGCGTCAAGGTCGAATTCGAAAAGAAGTCCTTCGAGCAGATTCGCCAGAATGCGGCCCAGATCCTTAATTCCGATGAAGCTCCGGATGTCATGGAGTATAACAAGGGCAACGCCACCGCCGGCCTGCTGGCCAGCCAGGGCCTGCTCACCAATCTGAACGATTACGTCAGCAAATACAAGTGGGATAAGAAAGTCAGCGGCACCCTGGCCGACACCGGCAAGTACGACGACAAGGGCGTCATGGGTTCCGGCGACTGGTACGGCATTACGAACTATGGCGAAGATGTCGTGATGTACTACAACAAGGACATGTTCGACAAGTACGGCATCGAGATTCCGAAAACCTTGGACGAGCTGAAGTCCGCCATGCAGAAGTTCGTGGATAACGGGGTGACCCCGCTCTCCGAAGGCGCCGCGGAATACCCGTTGCAACATTTGTGGTGGCAGTTGGTGCTGTCCAAGGCAAACGACAAGTTCGTCAAAGCCTATGAGATGTACGATGGCGACGTCGACTGGCAGGGGGAGGCGACCACCTACGCCACCCAGACCATCAAGGACTGGGTCGACAAGGGATACATTTCCAAGGATTGCACCGGCATCAAGGCCGAGGACGCCGGTCAGTCCTTCATGAATGGCACCTATCCGATGTTCTTCTCCGGCACTTGGTGGTTCGGCCGTTTCCAGAGCGACATGAAGAACGCCAACTGGACCTTCTCCACCTTCCCGAACACCGATAAGGTCGTGGGTTCTTCCGGCAACATCTGGGTCATTCCGGAGAATTCCAAGAAGAAGGATCTCGCCGCGCAGTTCATCGACATCACGCTGAGCGACGAAGTTCAGAATCTCATGGGCAATTCCGGCGGTCTGCCGATTGCTGCCGATCCGGACAAGATCACCGACGAAAAGACCAAGGAACTCATCACGTCCTTCAACAGCGTGCTTGAGAAGAACGCCCTCGGCTTCTACCCGGATTGGCCGACCTCCACCTTCTACGACGAGCTGAACTCCGCGTTGCAGGAGCTGGTCAACGGCACCGCCGACGTGAAGGATGTGCTTAAGCAACTGGAAAGCAACTACAACAAGGGTGTGGAAGCCGCAGGCGTCAAGTCCTAAGGCCTTCGGAAATCCGATAAATAACTGAATATCGTCGGTGCGCCGACCGGATGACGTCGGCGCACCGTTAACCCAACTGCATCGCCACCGGACATAGGGGTCCGGATCATTATCGGGATGCGAATCATGGGAAGTGATCTACGTTATGAACGCTCATGCAAAACACAACCGACCGCACGGCCAGCAACCGACCGCGCGCGAAAAGGAGATGTCCCGTATTCCGGGCAATCCGTCAAGCCGATTCTGGCTCTACCTGCTTCCCGGCTTCCTGATGCTGCTGTGGATCATCATCGTGCCGGCCATCTGGAACATCTATCTCAGCTTCACCAACTATCGAGGCATCAGACCGCCGAAATTCACAGGATTGACCAACTGGGCGAGACTGGTGAAGGACACCACGTTCTGGGTGTCGTTCCGTAACTCGATCTGGATGATCATCGCCATGGTGGTGATTCCGATTCTGATCGGTCTGATCCTTTCGTCGCTGGTGTTCGACGTGGTGCAGAAGAAATTCGGTCCGAAAACCGCTTCCACCATGCGCGCCGTCTACTACTTCCCGCAGCTGCTGCCGATTGCGGTCGCGTCCCTGGTGATGGGTTGGATATTCCGGCCGGAGAATGGCGCGTTGAATGCATTGTTCAAAGCCATCGGTCTGGGCGGACTGCAGCATGATTGGCTCGGCAAACCGGATACGGCGCTGATCTTTCTGATGCTCATCATGATCTGGATTCAGATCGGCTAACCGCTGGGCCTCTTCATGTCCGGCCTGCAACGCGTCGATCCGGAACTCTACGAGGCGGCGAGCCTCGACGGCGCCAACTGGTGGCAACGCTTTCTGGCCATCACCCTGCCGGCCATCAAGCCGGAGATCTTCGTGGTGGCGCTGACCTGCACCATTGCCGCACTCAAAGTGTTCGGACCCGTCTACATGCTGACCAAAGGCGGCCCGGGAACCAGCACCATCGTGCCGTCGTACTACTCCTACGTGCAGTTCTTCCAATCCCAGCAAGTCGGCTACGGTGCCGCGATCGCGACCGCACTGACCGTCGTCATCATCATCGTGGCCGTAATGTTCACGAACCTTCAGGAGAAGGTCGCGAAGGAAGACGAGGAGTGAGATCATGACTTCCGCAACCAACATTCCCGTGCATGTCAGGAAGAATCGCACCGCTGGAGATTGGGTGGTTCTCGCCCTGCTCATCATAGGCGGCCTGGTGATGCTCTTCCCGTTCATCGTGCTGTTGCTCAATGCGTTCAAGACCACCGCGGATTACAACTCGTCCGGTCCGCTGTCCTGGCCGCAGGAATTCAGCGCCGATGGCCTGATGAAGTTCTGGAATCGCGTCAACTATCCCGAGAAGCTGTGGAACAGCATCTGGACCTCCGGTCTGGTCGCCGTGCTAGCCGTGGTGCTGTCGATGTTCAACGCCTTCGCCCTCGGTATCGGCCGAGTCAAGGGACGCCGCTGGATCGTGCTGCTCATCATGCTTGCCAACATGCTGCCGCAGGAAGCCATGCTGTACCCGCTGTACATCATGTTCAAGAAAATCGGCCTGTACAACTCGCCATGGGCGATCGTGATCATCTTCACCGTCATCCAGAGCGCGTTCGGCACATACCTGCTGTCATCGGTCTACGGTACGTTCCCCAAGTCGATTCTTGAGGCGGCGACCATCGACGGTGCCAGCCGCTGGACCATCTTCCGCAAGATCGTGTTCCCGATTTCCAAGCCGACGCTCAGCGTCATGCTCGTCTTCTTCTTCATCTGGACATGGAACGAGTACATGATTCCGATGGCGTTCCTGATCGACAATTCGACGCAGACCATCCCGATTGCCGTCAGCTCGCTGACCGGCGACCGTCTGATGGACGTGACGACGACCGCCGCCGCATCGCTCATCAGCATCGTGCCGACGCTCATCTTCTACCTGATCTTCCAGCGCACGCTGTCCCGCGGCATCACCGCAGGGGCCGTCAAGTAGCGGAAAATCGTAATTTCAGCAAATCAATCCCGGCTCCGAATCCTTCCTCATTTCCTTGTTCGGAGCCGGGAACCTATATCAGGAGTAGCGACAATGAAGTTCACCAATGGATACTGGATGATTCGAGACGGCGTCAACGCACTGTACGCGCGAGAGGCATATGAGCTGAACGTCGGCGAAGACAAGGAAAGTCTGAATGTGTTGGCTCCGACTTCCGTAGTCCACGGACGTTACGATACGTTGAATCTTCCCACATTCAACATCGATGTCACTGCTCCGGCGGAAGGTGTGATTCGTGTGGTCGCCGGTCACTGGCAGGGAGCGACCGATTATCCGGGATTCCCTTTGCATGCTGACGATGCAGGCGATCGGGATTATGTACGAACGGCGGCCGAAGGCGACGGTGACGGCGAAGTGGGCCAGGATGGCGCGAGCATTTCGCTCACGTCGGGTGGATTGACGGCAAAAGTGGTCAAAGGCTCCCCCTGGAATCTGACCTTCCTCGGCAGGGACGGCAAGGAGCTCACTCAGTCGTCGGGCAAGTCCTTGGGACGTTTCGCACTGAACGGCCTGTCCAACGTGACCGCCCAGCCGGTCGGTGAATTCGGTGTGACCATGGACGGCTCCGCATACGATGAATCCGACGTGTTCACGGCGATTCAGCTCCGTCTTGGAGTGGGAGAGAACGTCTATGGCTTTGGCGAACGGTTCGGTGCATATGTGAAGAACGGCCAGACCATCGACATTTGGAACGAAGACGGCGGCACCGCCTCCGAACAGGGGTACAAGGACATTCCGTTCTACATGACCTCCAACGGATACGGTGTGCTGGTGAATAATCGCGGGCATGTGTCATTCGAAGTCGGCTCCGAAAATACCGAGGCCGTACAGTTCTCGGTACCGGGGGAGACCATCGACTTCTGTGTGATCTACGGTCCGACGCCGAAGCAGATTCTCGACCGTTACACCGCACTGGTCGGACGCCCCGCCAATGTTCCCGCATGGAGCTATGGCCTGTGGCTGACCACCTCGTTCACCACCAAGTATGACGAGAAGACCATCAACTCCTTCATCGATGGCATGGCCGAGCGAGACATTCCGCTGAGCGCCTTCCACTATGACTGCTACTGGATGCGCGAATTCCATTGGACCGACTTCGAATGGGACAAGCGTTTCTTCGGTGACATCGAATCCACGCTCAAGCGGTTGCATGAGGATAAGGGCCTGCATATCTGCGCGTGGATCAACCCGTATATCGGTCAGCGCGGCTCCATGTTCAAGGAAGGTAAGGATAAGGGCTATCTGGTCAAGAAAGCCAACGGCGAGGTGTGGCAGACCGACTTCTGGCAGGCCGGCATGGGTCTGGTGGACTTCACCAATCCCGAGGCCCGTGATTGGTTCAAAGGCAAGGTCAAGGCATTGCTGCATCAAGGTGTGGACGCCATCAAGACCGATTTCGGCGAGCGGATCCCGCGCGATGTGGTCTGGCACGACGGCTCTCCGAAGTTGTCCATGCACAACTGGTACACCCAGCTGTACAACCAGGCGGTATTCGAAGCCATTGAGGAGACGTACGGCAAGGGTAAGACGTGCCTGTTCGCCCGCTCCGCGACCGTCGGCGGCCAGCAGCAGCCGGTGCATTGGGGCGGCGACTGCGAATCGACGTTCAATGGCATGGCACAGACCTTGCGTGCGGGTCTGTCAATCACCAGTTCCGGATTTGGCTTCTGGAGCCATGACATCGGCGGTTTCGAAGGAGCCCGTCCGGATCCGGCGGTCTACAAGCGCTGGGTGGCGTTCGGCCTGCTGGGATCGCACTCACGCATGCACGGATCAACCGTGTATCGTGTGCCGTGGTTGTTCGACGAGGAGGATGAGAAGAACGGTGTGGTGAATGCGCCCGGACAGACCGCCGTCGATGTGGCCCGCACGTTCACCAAGCTCAAGCTTTCGTTCATGCCGTATCTGTTCCAGACCGGCCTGCAGCCGCATCTGAACGGCACTCCGGTCATGCGCTCCATGTTCGTGGAGTTTCCGGATGATCCGACCTGTCGTCCGCCCGCCCGCCAATACATGTTCGGCCCGAACCTGTTGGTGGCTCCGGTGTTCACCTACTCCGGTGATGTGGAGTATTACCTGCCTGCTGGCGTGTGGACCAACTGGTTCACCGGCGAGAAGGTGGCTTCCGAGCATGGTGTGTGGCGCAATGAGCGGCATGGCTTCGACACCATTCCGTTGTGGGTGCGCGAGGGCAGCGTGCTGGTTACCAAGCCGGGGGCCGAGACTCCGGATTACGAATATGGCAAGGAAGCGCTGGTCTCCGTGTTCCTCGATGGCACCGATGCTGCCGAGGCCGTGGTGACCGAGGCGGACGGTTTCTCCGTGACGTTCTCGGCTCGAAAGACGGCCAATGGCGTGGAGGTTTCCAGCTCGGACGGCCGAGCGTTCACCGCACGTCTGGGATTCGGGGAGGTCGTGGCCGCTTCGGAAGGCAGGGTGATGCTGTCGTAGGACTGCCCGGTTCGGAACCGTCGTTTCCGAACCGGATGGGCGGGGATCGAAACGCCACTGGGTTGTGCTCAGTGGCGTTTTGTGTTGAGTAGACGGGGTGTACCCGCAGCTTGCGGACTTTAATCCGGGTGTTTGGGGCCCTGATCTGCGAGTACCGCAGGGTTCCTCGCAAATCAGGACCTCTAACATGCGTGTTTGAGGTCCTGGTTGTTGAGCAGCGGTGCGGTTCTCGCTAAAGAGGGCCTTACACAATCGTGAAGAGGGCAGGCGGTCGCGTTCCGTGCGTTCGGGGGATGCGCAGATACGGGTTATTGGATGGAGGCGCTGGGCAACGAGTAATCAGGCTTTTCTCGCGGCGTGTTCGGGTCGCCGCTGACACGCTGGAACGCCCGCAGATAGAGCAGTGACTTAGCATAGGCCAGCCATGCGAAGCCGAGCAGGATGAATAGGAATCGCAGATACGGCGTGAATGCGAAGATCGCACCCGCGGCCACGTCGATGGCGAGGATGCCGAGCGTGTATCCGAAACAGGCCCAAGGCATCATGAAGGAGTTGCGCAGCGTCTGCCGGAAGGTGTTCTCATAGCGAGCCTGAAGCGGATAGTAGTATTCGAAGGTCAGGAACGTGAGCACGCCGAAGATGATGAGGATCGGAAGCGTTATGTAGGCGGCGTTGGTGTCGAGCGCGTTCCAGAACACGATGGCGAACACGATGGCGGCAATCAGCACCACGAAGATGATGGAAGAGCCGATGCCGCGCTTGAATTCGCGTTTGAAGCGTCGGATGTATTCGCGGCCGAGGTTGATGTCGTCATTGTCGCTGAAGGCAAACACGGTGCTGTACAGTGCGGCTCGGGCCGGTCCGATGGTTACGATCGGGATGATGGAGATCAGGAAGAACAAGTTGAGGATGAAATACCGCAGGCAGAGCGAGACGAACTGCCATACGGGGCTATTGGGATTGTAGTGCATTGGACCTCCGTTTTCGTTGATATTCCAAGCATACTCGCCGTTGAGCGCGCTGAATTGACAAGTTAGTAAGACGAATATACTATAGCTCCTAACAGCTTATTTATTAAGCAATAAATAAGAAGGTTACCAGATGGGACGGCATCAAGGAAGTGTTGCGTTCCTGAAGGGGCCATCGGATGCATCGCCGAACCAAAGGAGGAATGATGCAGTCGCAAGAGGGAATGGAGAGTGTGGTGACATCTGCTGATGGCAGTGGTTCAGGTGCTATGACGCTTTCCGATAAAAAAACACGGCGAGCCGTGCGCAAGGCCGAGAAGCTGAGCCAACAGCAAAGCGACAGGAAGCGCCATGGATTTAAGCTGTTCCTGTTGATTTCGCCATTTTTGATTCTGTCCGTGCTGTTCAGCTACCTCCCGCTGTTCGGCTGGGTTTATGCATTCTATGATTATCAGCCGCCGATTCCGCTGTCCCAGAGCGAATTCGTCGGTCTGCAATGGTTCAAGATGATGGTGCAGAACCCGGCGCAGCTTCAGACCATCGGCCAGGTGCTCATCAACACCTTCGCCATGTCCGGTCTGAACATCCTCACCTCGTTCTTCCCGTTGTTCTTCGCCATCGCATTGAACGAGATTCGCGCCAAGTGGTTCAGGAACCTTATCCAGACGCTGACCACGCTGCCGAACTTCATCTCCTGGGTTCTGGTCTACGCAGTGGCCTTCGCCATGTTCTCCACCACCGGCATGCTCAACGAGATGCTGCAGAACTTGCACATCATCAGCGAGCCGATTAAGTTCCTTGATTCCGATTCGCACACTTGGCTGAAGATGCTGCTGTGGGGCCTGTGGAAGGGCCTTGGTTGGGGCTCCATCATGTACCTCGCCGGCATCGCAGGCATTGACCCGGAACTGTACGAAGCCGCCCAGGTGGATGGTGCGAACCGCTTCCAGCAGATCGTCCACGTCACGATCCCGCAGTTGCTGCCGACCTACTTCGTGCTGTTGATGCTGTCGATCTCCAACTTCCTGAACAACGGCATGGATCAGTACTTCGTGTTCCAGAACGCCTTCAACACCAAGCACATCCAGGTCCTTGACCTGTACGTGTACAACGTCGGTATGGGCAACAACTCCCTGTCGTATGCAACCGCAATCTCCATGCTGAAGTCGCTGGTCAGCGTAGGCCTGCTGATTGTTGTGAACTGGCTGTCCAAGCGTACCCGTGGCGTATCGATCGTCTGATGAGGAAAGAGTAAGGAAGCAATCATGGCAAAGAAAATCAAGCAGGGTATCGCACCGGCTATGAGGCGCACCAAGGGTGAGGAAGTCTACAATGTCTTCAACATCCTGTTCTTCCTCGTGTTCGCATTCATCTGCGTCTACCCGTTCTACTACCTGATCATCAACTCGATTTCCAGCAACAACGCCTCCGCGGCAGGCCAGGTCAACTGGTGGCCGCAGGGCATCCATTGGGAGAACTACAAGCAGGTCTTCGCACTGAGCGGCCTGACCACCTCGGCCTTCATCTCCGTGGCTCGTACCGTCATCGGCACCGTGCTCACCGTAATCGCCAGCGCGTTCCTCGGCTTCATGTTCACCCAAGAGAAGATGTGGCACCGCAAGTTCTGGTACCGCTTCATCGTGATCACCATGTACTTCAACGCAGGCCTGATCCCGATGTTCATCACCATGAAGAACCTGCATCTGACCAACAACTTCTGGGTCTACATCCTGCCGGCCATCGTGCAGCCGTTCAACATCATCCTGGTGAAGACCTTCGTCGAGTCCATCCCCGCCTCCCTGCAGGAAGCGGCGGAAATGGACGGTGCCGGCACGCTGACGATCTTCTGGAAGATCGTGTTGCCGATGATGGCCCCGATTCTGGCGACCGTCGGCATCTTCTCCGCCGTCGGCCAGTGGAACTCCTTCCAGGACACCCTGATCTACATGACGGATTCCAAGCTCTACTCCCTGCAGTACGTGCTTTACACCTACATCAACCAGGCAAATGCACTGGCCGCTTCGGTTCGAGCGAGTGCAGGTAGTGCCATGAACGTAGCGGCTCTCGCAACGCAGCAGACGCCTACCTCGATCCGTATGACGGTTTCCGTAATCGTGGTGCTCCCGATTCTGTTCGTCTATCCGTTCTTCCAGCGCTTCTTCGTCAAGGGCATGATGCTCGGTGCTGTCAAGGGCTGATTCGTAACGGTTCGGTACTCCCTATAGCCATTGTGGGCCGGCGAGATCTGCCGGTCGGACCGGCCCCGCAATCTCAATTCCCATCCCTGCAAAATAAAAGGAAATAGAGAAAGGAAGGACGCAATGTCCCTCAAAAAGAAGGTAACCATTGCTGCGGCAGTGACGCTTGCAGCAATGATGTCGCTCTCCGCCTGCGGAGGGTCCGGCAGCACCACGGCCGCCGAAAAGGATGATAACTCCCTGATGACCGTTGAGGTCTTTGACGGTCTGGCGAACTACCAGGGCGAGCAGAAGGGCTGGTTCGCCAAGATCATCAAGGACAAGTTCAACATCAAGCTCAATATCGTGGCCCCGAACGTCGCAGGCGGCGGCAGCACCCTGTTCGATACCCGCGCGGCTGCGGGCAATCTGGGCGACATCGTGATCTACGGCTATGACACCGGTAAGGGCGCCAAGCTGGTTAAGTCCGGCCTGATCGAGGACATGACCCCGTACCTCAAGGGCATGAAGTACATCAACAAGTACAAGGATGCCACCGATTACGTCAACGAACAGATCGGTCAGAAGTCCGGTGTGTGGGGCGTTCCGGCATCCGTGGTCGACACCCTGACTCCCGACCAGCCGTCCGAAGGCCTCGAACCGACCTTCGGCCCGTACCTGCGTTGGGATCTGTACAAGGAAATCGGTTATCTGGAGATCGACACTCTCGAGGACCTCATCCCGGTACTCAAGCAGATGCAGGACAAGGCTCGCGAAGAGTCCGGCTCCGATGACATCTATGCCATGTCTCTGTTCAAGGACTGGGACGGCAACATGATGAACAACGCCAAGCAGCCGACCTGCTTCTACGGCTTTGACGAAGTCGGCTTCGTGCTGGCCAAGGGTGACGGCTCCGACTTCGAGTCCATCACCAAGGAAGGTGGCATCTACGAGCGCGTGATCAAGTTCTTCAATGCCGCCAACCGTGCCGGCATCGTCGATCCTGAATCCACCACCCAGAACTACGACACCATGAACTCCAAGTACAAGAACGGCAAGGTGCTCTTCTCCTTCTGGCCGTGGCTTGGACAGGCAGCCTACAACACCAACGCCAACAAGGCTGAGGGCAAGGGCTTCATGCTGGCTCCGCTCAAGGATATGAAGATCTTCTCATACGGCGCCGCTCCTCGTGGCGACAAGACCATGATCGCTCTGGGCTCCAAGGCCAAGAACAAGCAGCGCCTGGTCAAGTTCATCAACTGGCTGTACTCTCCGGAAGGCGTCTATGCTTCCTCCAACCAGACCGGTGGCTCCGCTGGTCCGAAGGGTCTGAACTGGGAGATCAAGGACGGCAAGCCGGTTCTGACCGAATTCGGTTCCGCGGTGCTTTCCGGCGAATCCAAGAACGTGCCGGAAGAGTGGGGCGGCGGCTCCTACTCCGACGGTATTTCCGCTCTGAACTTCACCACCGTGACCGTGAACGACATTGATCCGGATACCGGTTACACCTACAACCCGGTCATGTGGCCAAGCGAGATCGAGAAGGCCAACCAGAACCCGCTGAACAAGGATTGGCAGGAGCATATGGGTGCCTCCACCACCATGGAGTACCTGGAGAACAACGATATGCTGCTCGTCGGTGCTGGCTCCAGCTATGTCCAGCCGGAGGAGAATTCCCAGATCTCCACGTTGCGCGGCTCCATCAAGACCGAGATCGTCAACTCCTCTTGGAAGGCGTCCTTCGCCAGCTCCGAGTCCGAATGCGAGAAGATCTTCAACGAGATGATCAAGACCGTCAACGGTCTGGACATCGATTCCGTGCTGAAGGTCGACATGAAGAACGCCAAGGATCAGGACAAGGCCCGTAAGAACATCCTGAAGGAGTATCAGAACAAGGAGAAGTCCTCCAGCTCCGATTCCTCCTCCGAGTGATGAGGCGTTAGTCCCCACCACGTAATCCAAATAACTGAAAGAGGCGGGGCGCCAGATGTGCTGAACCGGTATCTGGCGCCCCGCCTTTCTTTACATACCAACCCATCAATCCGACCGTTCATATGAACCGAGCGCTGTTACAACGCCGTATGACACCAAAGGAATCAAAGTTGATTTTCGAAAAGCACTCACGCATTGTTTTCGTAGGCGATTCCATCACGGACGCCGACCGCGACCGCACTGCTATCCCCGGAGGCTGGGGATATGGGCATGGGTATGTCAACACATTGCATAATCTTCTTACGGCCGTATATCCGGATAAGGCATTGTGCACCATCAACGAAGGCATCAACGGCAACGATATCGTCGACATGTCCGAACGCTGGCAGAGTGACGTCATCGACATGAATCCGGACTATGTGTCCATCATGATCGGCGTGAATGACGCCTGGCGTTATTTCGACGGTCCGCTGTGGCAGGCCCGCCTCAACACCGTGGAAACTTACGAGCGTATCTATGATGAGCTTATTGAACGCGTGAAACAGGATGCACCGAATCTTAAGGGGATCATCGTCATGCGTCCGTTCATGTTCGAGCCGAACCCACAGGATGCCATGCGCGCCAAGGTCGAGGAATTCGCGGCCGCGTCCAAGCGTGTGGCCGAACGTCATGGCGCGATTTTCGTCGATACGCAGGCGGCCGTGGACCATTGGCTCACCCAGTTGCACGGATGCTTGGCCAGCCAGGATCGTGTGCATCCGTACGAGCGTGGTGCGATGATCATCGCCCGTGCATGGTGTCAGGCCGTGGGCTTCGATTGGAACAGGACCACGTTCGATGATTGATCTGAGCACCGTCGAGGCGGTCATCGCCTCCGGGCCCTACGCCGACACCTGGGAGTCGTTGAGCCAGGCTCCGGTCCCGGCATGGTTCACCGATGCCAAATTCGGCATCTTCACGCACTGGGGTCTCTACACCGTTCCCGAATACCGCAACGAATGGTATTCGCGCAACATGTACATCGAGGGCTACCCGGAATTCGAACACCACGTGAACACCTATGGTCCACAGAACAAGTTCGGCTATCGGGATTTCATTCCGATGTTCACCGCCGAACGGTTCGATGCGAACGAGTGGCTCGATCTGTTCGCCGCCGCAGGCGCGCGCTACTACTTCCCGGTCTCCGAGCATCATGACGGCTATCAGATGTACCGTAGCGAATTGTCGCACTGGAACACCTTCGAAACCGGTCCGCATCGCGACGTGCTGGGGGAGTTGCGTGACGCCACGCGCGCCCACGGCCTGCATTTTGCCACGTCGAACCATCGCGCCGAGCACTGGTGGTTCATGGGCCATGGCAAGGACTTCGACTCCGATATCAAGGAGCCGTTGCAGAAGGGCGATTTCTATTGGCCGGCCATGCCCGAACCGAACGAATTCGACATTCACAGCACTCCCACGCCGACCGCCGAATATCTGGAGGACTGGCTGCTGCGCGTCTGCGAGATCATCGACGATTACCGGCCGGAACTGCTGTATTTCGATTGGTGGGTGCAACACGAATCGTTCAAACCCTACATGAGGAAGCTTGCCGCCTTCTACTACAATCGTGGCGTCGAGTGGGGGCGGAACGTCTCGATCTGCTATAAGTACGACGGTCTCGCCTGGGGCGCGGGCCTCGTCGACGTGGAACGCGGAGGTTTTGCCGATGCCACACCGTTCGTCTGGCAGACGGATACCGCAATCGCCCGTAATTCGTGGTGCTACACGAACTCGCTGGAGTACAAGACGCTTGCCGAGCTGATCGTCGCGTTGGTCGACGCGGTATCGAAGAACGGTAATCTGCTGCTGAACGTAGGTCCTCGTGCGGACGGTTCGATCGCCGACCATGATCGTGAGCTGTTGCTCGGCATCGGCGATTGGTTGCGCGCGAACGGTGAGGGCATCTACGGCACCCGACCATGGAGGCTCACGCAGGAAGGGCCTACGAAGCAGGCCGACGGCATGTTCGCCGATCAGAAGCCGACCGAATGGACCGCCGCGGATTGGCGATTCACCACGAAGAACGGCGCGATCTACGCATTCTGCCTGCATCCCAATGACATTGCGGATAGTTGTGAAACATCTTGTGAAACACTTGCAATGTCGACGTTCGCCGCGTATCACGACGGCGTCAAACCGCCGTTCAACGGCATCGTCGAATCGGTGGAACAGCTGGGGGCGGGACCGGTGCGCTTCAAACGCGGCGATGAGGCTTTGGAGATCTCACCGCTGCCAAGGGAGCCCGATCAGCAAGGCCTGCCAATCGGATTCAAGATAACCGTCGGTTGACGAGAAGAACAACGTAGCGACCGCTTTCAGCCAGCCTCCCGCTGACGGGAGCGAAGAAAGAAGAAGACATGACCGTAATCACCGAAGCCAACAAAACCAAGGCCAGGGACCTGACCGCCAAACTCACGTTGGACGAAAAGATCGCCATCGTGCACGCCGCCGGCCTGTTCAGGAATGGCTGCGCCGAACGACTGGGCATCCCATCACTCAAGATGGACGACGGCCCGATGGGCGTGCGGGCAGAGTTGCATAACGACAACTGGGCGCCGCTGTACAACACCCGTGACTATGTGACCTACCTGCCGTCCGGGTCCGCCGTCGCCTCCACATGGAATCCCGATCTGGCCCGCGCGACCGGTGAGGTACTTGGCGAGGAAGCGCGCGGCCGCGGCAAGGACGTGATTCTCGGACCGTCCATCAATATCAAGCGTAGCCCGCTGTGCGGTCGCAATTTCGAGTACATGAGCGAGGATCCGGTACTGACCGCCACGCAGGGCGTGGCCTACATTCAGGGTGTGCAGGAATCCGACGTGGCCGCTTGCGCGAAGCATTACGCGGTCAACAGCCAGGAGACCGACCGGCTTGACGTTGACGAGACCGTAAGCGAGCGGGCATTGCGCGAGATCTACCTGCCGGCTTTCGAGGCGGCGGTGCACGATGGCGGCGTGCTCTCCGTCATGGGCGCCTACAATCTCGTCAACGGCACCAAATGCTGCGAACACAAGCAACTGCTTGACGACATTCTGCGTGACGAATACGGTTTCGACGGCTTCGTCGTCTCCGATTGGAGCGCGGTGCGTGACACCAAGGCCAGTGCCGAGGTCGGCATGGACGTTGAGATGTCGGTGACGCCGAACTTCGATGATTACTATTTCGCGAATCCGCTGAAGAAAGCCGTCGAGAACGGCGAGGTCAAGGAAAGCGACGTCGATGTGAAAGTCGAACGCGTGATCGCCGTCATGGATGCGTTGCACATGCTGGGCGACGCCCGTGCGACCCGCAAGCCGGGACGTTACGCCACCATCGACCATGCCGCGAAGGCATTGGAGATCGCCCGCGAATCCATCGTGCTGTTGAAGAATGACGAAAACCTGTTGCCGCTTGACGAGCACGGTATGACCCGTCTGCTGGTGATCGGCGCGAACGCCGATCGCATTCACTCCAACGGCGGCGGTTCGGCCGTGATCAAGGCGCTGCATGAGATCTCGCCTCTGCTGGGGCTCAACGGCGAACTCGGCGGCAACGTCGACATCGAGTATGTGCTCGGCTATGACGCCAAGCAGGTGAACCAGGACGAGTCCTGGCAGGAGGAAAGCCTCGAGAACTCCAAGGGTTCCGACGCCAAGGACGAGCTGCACGCACACGAACTGCGCGAAGAGGCCGTGGCCAAGGCGCGCGAATACGCGGCTGCCGGTGATCCGGTACTGTTCATCGGCGGTCTTGACCACGAGCATGATCTCGAAGGGCGCGACCGCACCGACATGCGTCTGCCGTACGGTCAGGACGAGTTGATCGAAGCGTTGCTCGAAGCCGCTCCGAATACGATTCTCGCTTTCGTGGCCGGCTCCCCGATCGAGATGCCGTGGGCCGACAAGGCCAAGGCCATCGTGTGGAACTGGTATGCGGGTTGCGAATCCGGCGCCGCGCTGGCCGAGGTGCTGTTCGGTCGCGTAAATCCGAGCGGCCATCTGCCGGAGACCTTTCCGATCGCGCTGGCCGACGAACCTGCGCACAGGATCGGCACCTTCGGACTCGAAGGCCACGTCGACTATGCGGAAGACATCTATGTGGGCTACCGTTACTTCGACACCAGGCAGATTCCGGTGCTCTTCCCGTTCGGACATGGCCTGAGCTACACCGACTTTGCATTCCGCGATCTTGACGTACGCCAGGTGGATGACGAGATCCGCGTCACCTTCACCGTCGAGAACATTGGGGATTGCGCCGGTAAGGCGGTCGCTCAGGTGTATCTCGGTCTTGAAGGCACCGGCGAGGACCGCCCGGCCAAGGAACTCAAGGGATTCGCCAAGGTCGAGCTGGACGCAGGGGAGTTCCGCGAAGTCACCGTGGCGATGCCTGCCGCTAAGGCGTTGCGTTACTGGTCCAACGAATCCGGAGCCTACGCTCTGGCGCCGGAGGCAAGCGTGTTCGTGGGAGAATCCGTGGAAGATATCCGTCTCTCCGGACGTGTCGCATAACGCTTATCTATAAACTTATAAATAAAGTAAAATGAAATAACGAACGTCTTTGGAGGATGGGTCGCGGACCGATCCTCCAAAGCGGAATCCCACTAATGCAAAGGAGCAATGTATGAAGTTCCTCAACGGCGGCTGGCTCGTCAAGGATGGCTTCAGCGTCAAGTATGCGGCAAACATCTACACCGCCAACATCGAGCCGAAGAAGCTCACTCTGTTCTGCCCGTTCGGTTCTCCGATTTACAACGCCGGCATGACCCTCGACGGCGGCATTCTGACCATCGAGGTGACGTCGCCTCGCGAAGACGTGATCACCACCAAGCTGATCAACTTCAAGAAGGATCGCAGCAACTGCCCGAAGTTCGGCTTGAACGAAACCGATCCGGATGTCGAAATCGACGAAACCGACGACAAGTGGACCTTCACCTCCGGCCGCCTGACCCTCGAGATCGCCAAGGGCGAGACCATCGACTTCAAGTACCTGTACGACGGCAAGGTCATCGCGCACTCCGGCTGGCGTGCCAAGGGCCTCGTCACCGACCCGGAAGGCCAGCTGCACGTCTCCGAACAGCTCGACCTCGGTGTGGGCGAGAAGATCTACGGCCTTGGCGAACGCTTCACCAACTTCATCAAGAACGGCCAGACCGTCGACATCTGGAACGAGGACGGCGGCACCGGCACCGAGCAGGCCTACAAGAACATCCCGTTCTACCTGTCCAACAGGAAGTACGGCCTGTACGTCGACAATCCGGGCAAGGTCAGCTTCGAAGTCGGCTCCGAAAAGGTCTCCCGCGTGCAGTTCTCCGTGCCGGGCGAGGAAATGAGCTACTCCGTGGTCGGCGGTGAGAATCTCAAGGCGATTCTCAACACCTACACCGACCTGACCGGCAAGGCCCCGCTGGTTCCGGACTGGAGCTACGGCCTGTGGCTGTCCACCTCCTTCACCACCGACTACGATGAGAAGACCGTGCTTGAGTTCGTCGACGGCATGGCCGAGCGCAACATCCCGCTGTCCGTGTTCCACTTCGACTGCCGTTGGATGAAGGAACTCGAATGGTGCAACTTCGACTGGGACAAGTCCAAGTTCCCGGATCCGGAAGGTCTGCTCAAGAAGCTGCATGATCGCGGCCTGAAGATCTGCGTGTGGATCAACTCCTACATCGGCCAGAAGTCCCCGCTGTTCGAGGAAGGCGCCAAGAACGGCTACTTCATCAAGAACGAAGACGGCTCCGTGTGGCAGTGGGACAGGTGGCAGGCCGGCATGGCCATCGTCGACTTCACCAACCCGGAGGCCACCAAGTGGTATCAGGGCTACCTGAAGAAGCTCGTGGCCATGGGCGTCGACTGCTTCAAGACCGATTTCGGTGAGCGCATCCCGACCGAAGGCGTCAAGTATTATGACGGTTCCGATCCGGAGTTGATGCACAACTACTACACCTACCTGTACAACAAGGCCGTCTACGACGTGCTCGTCGAGACCAAGGGCGCCGATGAGGCCATTCTGTTCGCCCGCTCCGCAACCGTGGGCGGCCAGCAGTTCCCGGTGCACTGGGGCGGCGACTGCTCCTCCAACTACCCGTCCATGGCGGAATCCCTGCGTGCCGGCCTGAGCTTCGGCATGTCCGGCTTCGGCTACTGGAGCCACGATATCGCCGGTTTCGAGGACCAGGCGAGCCCGGACCTGTACAAGCGTTGGACGCAGTTCGGCCTGCTCAGCTCCCACTCCCGTTACCACGGCTCCACCGCCTACAAGGTGCCGTGGCTGTATGGTGACGAGGCCGTCGATGTGGCCCGCGAGTTCACCGAGCTCAAGCTGCAGCTCAAGCCGTATCTGCTCAAGATGGCTCAGGAGACGCACGAGACCGGCGTTCCGAT
>OBXO01000915.1_pt1 | contig 17201 bp, 14 predicted proteins | sample 1501431 | NCBI WGS metagenome assembly OBXO01 (sample SAMEA2580163, study PRJEB22360) | human gut metagenome | biome: human gut; feature: human-associated habitat; material: faeces | place: Denmark | collected 2008/2010 | reverse complement strand
ACCTTTTACTATCCGCTTATCCTGGGCGTGTTCCAGAAAATTCCCATACTGGAGCAGGTCACCAGTGACCGGATGTTATCCACCATCTGCGGCGGAATTATGATCGGCTTTGCAATTGGAATTGTAATTCGTGCAGGGGCATCCACCGGAGGTATGGACATTCCGCCACTGGTACTGAATAAGAAGTTTGGGCTTCCGGTTTCGGCAATGCTCTATGTCTTTGATTTTACAATTCTGATTCTACAGATGTTGTTCTCCGATTCGGAACAGATTGTATACGGTATTCTTCTTGTGCTGATCTATTCCGTTGTTCTGGATAAGATTCTCTTTATGGGAACTGCCCAGACCCAGGTGAAAATTATAAGTTGTAAGTATGAGGAGATTAACCGGGAGATCTTAAAGCGCCTGGATCGGGGAACCACGTTTATCCATGCACAGACGGGGTATATGCAAAATGAACAGCCGATAATATTGACCGTCATATCCAACCGTGAACTGGTGAAACTCAATCATTTGGTTATGGAAGAAGATCCAAAAGCATTTATGGTGATCAGCCACGTTAATGAAGTGCGGGGCAGGGGATTTTCTGCTAAGAAAATTTATAAATAATAAATCAGCCCTTGACAGACCCGCTGAAAGTGCTATAATGACTTCAATATAAGAAAAGCTATGAAGGAAACAGTAACTGTCACGAAGCAGTCAGAGAGAGAAACAGGTTGGTGGAAGTTTCTTATGTGAAATGTCAGCGAAGACCATTCCCGAGCAGCGGTGCGAAGTCGAGAGAATAAGCATTGCCGTACGTCTGCGTTAAAGGCTTGGATTTGTTAGAATCTGAAAGAGAAAAATTAAGGTGGAACCGTGCATTCTGATTAGTTTGCACCCTTAAACGTCATGGCAGTTATCTGTCGTGCGTTTGAGGGTGCTTTTCTTATGTTACTGCAATCTGGCCAGATTGTTTGTTATCCAATTTAAACAGGAGTTTATGCCCTGTTATCAAAAGGCAAAGGAGCTTGGAGCAGATGAAAGAAAAATTTGAAAAGAGTGTATTCTATCATACGACGGCGCATATTTTAGCCCAGGCGGTGAAGCGGTTGTATCCCGGGACAAAACTTGCAATTGGACCGGCTATTGAAAATGGGTTTTATTATGATTTTGATTGTGAGATTCCATTTACGGGAGAAGACCTGGAGCGGATAGAAGAAGAAATGAAGAAAATTATAGACAGCGGTTATGAGATTGAATCCTTTGAACTGTCCAGAGATGAGGCAATTTCTTTTATGAAGGAAAAAGAGGAACCTTATAAACTGGAGCTGATCCATGACATGCCGATGGAAGAAAAGTTTCGTTTTTACCGGCAGGGAGAATTTTGTGATCTATGCAAAGGCCCCCATCTAAAAAACACGAAATATGCAGGGGCGGTGAAGCTTACATCACTGGCGGGAGCTTATTGGAGAGGCTGTGAGAAGAACAAAATGCTCACCAGAATCTATGGAATTTCTTTTGAAAAGCCAGCTCAGCTAAAGGAGTATCTGCTGCAGATGGAAGAAGCGAAAAAAAGGGATCACAGAAGGCTGGGGAAAGAACTGAGGCTATTTGCCATGATGGACGAAGGACCTGGTTTCCCGTTTTTTCTTCCCAAAGGAATGGTGCTTAAAAATCAGTTAATAGATTACTGGAGGAAAATTCATCAAAGAGAAGGTTATGTAGAGATATCTACGCCAGTGATGCTAAACCGAAAATTGTGGGAGACATCCGGGCATTGGGAGCATTACAAAGAAAATATGTATACGTCCTCCATTGATGGAGAAGAATTTGCCATCAAACCCATGAACTGTCCGGGGGGAATGCTGGTTTACCAGTCAGAACCCCATTCTTACCGGGAGCTGCCCATGCGCATTGGAGAATTAGGCGTTGTACACCGTCACGAAAAATCCGGCGCCCTTCATGGGCTGATGCGGGTGCGCAGTTTCACACAGGATGATGCCCATATATTCATGGCAAAAGAGCAGATCACAGAAGAAATCAAAGGCGTTGTGCGCCTGATCGATGAAGTGTACCGAAAGTTTGGGTTTACGTATCATGTGGAATTATCCACAAAGCCGGAAAACAGCATCGGAAGCCAGGAAGATTGGGATCTGGCTACAAACGGACTTAGAAATGCGCTGGATGAACTTGACATGTCCTTTGTTGTAAATGAGGGAGACGGGGCATTTTACGGACCGAAGATTGATTTTCATCTAAAGGATTCCATTGGAAGGACGTGGCAGTGCGGAACGATACAGCTGGATTTTCAGCTGCCCCTTCGCTTTGGAGCAGAATATATCGGGGCAGACAGAGAGAAGCACCGTCCGATTATGATCCACCGGGTAGTATACGGCTCTATTGAGCGCTTTATCGGAATCCTGATAGAGCATTATGCCGGAAAATTTCCGGTTTGGCTGGCACCGGTTCAGACAAAAATACTGCCGGTATCGGAAAAATCCAACGCCTATGCCGGGAAAATCGCAGAGCGGTTAAAAGCAGCATCTATCCGATGTGAAGTGGATCAAAGAGATGAAAAAGTCGGGTACAAGATCAGGGAAGCCCAACTGGAAAAAGTGCCGTATATGGTTATCCTGGGACAAAAGGAAGAAGAAGCAGGCACGGTGTCAGTCCGCGACCGTGACAGCCAGAAAACAAGTCAGATGTCCCTGGACGCATTTATAGAATTGATCCAGAAAGAGGCGGCATACTGATTGCCGGAATCTTTTTTTGCTGCCAGTTCTTTTCGGATTTGCCCGGGGGTACATCCGAAGACATCATAAAACATCTTACGGAACAGTTTATAATTGGTAAAGCCATGCTGTTCCAGGAGCGACAGCAAAGAGGTATCCGTACAGCAAAGATCCTGATAGATACAGTTGAACCGGTACTGGTTCAGATATTCCACAAAAGTGATGCCCATATGCCTTTTGAAAAAACGGCAAAAATATTCAGGTGTAAACCCGGCACAGGATGAAATTTCACTTAAAAGGATTTTTTCATTCGAATGCTTTTTCACATAATCCAGAATGGGTGCCAAACGTTCCAGGTTCCGGGTGTTTTTCTCCTTTGTATCAGGGTCAGCCAGCACCTGGAAATTATGGTAGAGCATATAAAGCATCTCAAAGAGCAGACTGGTAAATTTCAAATGGGAACCCAGCGGCTTTTCCTGGACCAGTACCGACATCTGCAGAATAATTTCTTTCATCTGGCAAAGCTTTGTACGGACAATTTCACTTTCCGGGAATTGAGGTATTTCAAAACGAATAGTATCGATTTCCGGAATATAATTCTTGAGCATGGGGTATGGAATCTGAAGCAGGATATAGTCACAGTCATTGAGGCATCTGGTGCTGTGCAGATCTCTGGGATTTACCAGGATCAGATCATCCTTTTCCAGAACCGTGGTCTGGTTTTTAATGATCGTTTCCAGCCGCCCGTCATTCATATACAGAATTTCGATACACTCATGCCAGTGACCGGGAATGTACATTTTCGAAATCAGGATATGTTCAAAATTAACATGAAGATCCGAGACCAGACGGGTCTGCTCATAATAATAATTATCCATGGTAAGATGATGCCTTTCTTTTACAAAGTAGTAGATGCTTTGTGTTAAGCATAGCATAGGAGGAAATCCGGGTCAAGTGAACAAATCGGTTCAATCGTACAATCCGGTCAAGCGCACAACCTGGCTCAAGAGCAAAATTAGGATCAAGCGCACAATCTGGCTCAAGAGCAAAATTAGGATCAAGCGTACAACCTGTCTCAAAGATAAATAACGCAGCCCACGCATACCAGATTTTCTATAGCGGTGTCCTGCTGGTACAGTTTTGGAATGATAATTTTTGCACCATTTAATTCATTCAGGGAAACATGCAGTGTTTCTTCCGGCTGAATTTCTTTTTGAATGATTTTCCCACCTGTTTTCAGTGTAAGATAGTAAGGTGTTCCAGGGGTGTGTAAATATCCCGGCTTGTGGGCAGGAAGGATGGTAAAGGCTATGGAATTGCTTTGTGGCACCAGATTGCTTTCCAGAATAGGTCCTTTTGAAATACAGGTCTTAAGGGAGTGTATGGCGTCTGCCAGTTCTCTGGCGGTATCTCCGCCTTTTTCGCCGGGAATGTAAGTAGCAAACTGTCCGCCCATATCCCATATTCCATGGAGATCCATACCGCAGGTCATGGCTAAGCGGTGTCCATTCAGAACCAGGGATTCCCACCATAACAGCCCCCGTTCATTTACTTCATGGAGCGGCTCCGGATTGTTGAAGATCTCAATAGAATCCAGCGCAGAGAAGTCCGTTATTTTCATATCAAAGCGGCATCCCCTGGCAAACGGATGACCATAGGAGAAAGGATGGGCAACGCCCGTTAAAGCTCCTTTTTCCCTGGCAGCCCGGAACAGCAATTCCGGTTTGTGAAGATTGATATTTTCCCAGGGAACATATTCCTTAAGGTTCAGGCAGAGAATATGCCCATAATAGGTTGTATATTCCATGCCGTAAATACAGTCGATGGGATGTCCCATATCTTCCAGCAGGCTGCGGATTTTGCCATGTCCGGAAATGGTATTATGGTCAGTAATGGCAAATGCATCGGCTTTGTCCTTTACCATCAGTTCAATGAGCTCCTGACAGGTAATGCTGCTGTCTGATTCCGTGGTATGATTGTGCAGTTCTAATCGTTTGTACATGCTGTACGCCTCCCTCCCGCTGATACGGTTAATTGATAGTTGGTATCGTTTTGTATCACATTAAATACCAACAGAGTAACCTTTAAGACCCCTTCCAAACAGGGCTGGACAATACAGCCTTCCGTGGCTGACTGGGGGGTAAAGTGCATGTGGCGTGTGGTTAGCTGGCGGTGTACGCACCCGATAAACGTATCATTTAATGCAGCAAGTGTATGTATTTCTGTTTTCATATCATTTTGGATGACTCTTGTAATTTCTTCATCAGAGGAAGAAGTAATCCCATATTCCTTTTCCACAAGAGATTTCATTTCCTCTTTTAATTCATCCGTGACCACAGTATAGTGTTGTTTGTCAAAAGTAAATTCAATATCCAGTTCTTCGTAAGTGTGTTCCAGGCATACCGTATATGAAATCTGACCCACGAAACCTTCATTCAGTGTACCTGTTACGTGATATAATTCCTCCATAAGTACCTCCGGTTGTGTATTTTTGATAAACTATACTACATTTAAATTGGAGTTACAAGTGGAAAAAACTATAATTATGAATGGATTTAATGTTGATTTATATAAAAAATAGTGTGGATTCTGGAATATTTTGTGATATACTGTTTTTTATAGTTTGTTGAAAAGCTGAAAGAAAATATTGATAAGAGAAAGGAAGCCACACTGGAATTCCTTCAGCTTTCTAAAGAAGTGGCTGTATGGCAGGCAAGCCTGTGAATACAATGGGTAAAAGGATGATAGTAGGAGTGCCAAAAGAAATCAAAAATAATGAAAACAGGGTATCCGTTACGCCGGCAGGGGTATATACTCTGGTGCACGGGGGACATCAGGTAATCGTGGAGACGAATGCCGGAGAAGGCAGCGGATTTACGGATGAGGAATATTTAAATGCCGGTGCTGAGATAGCGGGGAGTGCCGCAGAAGTATTTGCAAAAGCGGATATGATCGTAAAGGTAAAAGAATATGTAGAGTCAGAATATCAATATTTAAGAGAAGACCAGCTGGTATTTACCTACCTGCATATTGCAAATGATGCCCCTCTGGCAGATGCATTACTGGATTCGAAAACTACGGCAATAGCATATGAAACGATCCGTGGCAAAAATGGAGGACTTCCGCTGCTGGCTCCAATGAGCGAAGTTGCCGGCAGAATGTCCGTACAGGTTGGCGCTTATATGCTTCAGAATTATAATGGTGGAAGCGGAGTGCTTCTTGGAGGAGTACCCGGTGTTATGCCCGGAAAAGTAGTGGTTGTAGGCGGTGGAGTGGTTGGCTTAAATGCGGCAAAAGTAGCGACAGGCATGGGAGCCGATGTCACCGTATTCGATATCAATGCAGAAAGAATGGCATATATTGATGACATCAGCGGCGGCAGGATTCATACTCAGTTTAATAATCCTTACAATTTAAAAGAAGCGGTAAAGGAAGCGGATCTGGTTATTGGAGCAGTATTAATTCCGGGGGCAAAGGCACCGAAAGTAGTAACCGAAGATATGATTAAAGAAATGAAAAAAGGCAGTGTTATTGTAGATGTTGCAATTGACCAGGGCGGCTGTGTGGAAACCTCTACCAAGATTACAACTCATGACAATCCCTGCTTTGAAAAGCATGGCGTTATTCATTATTCAGTTGCAAATATGCCGGGCGCGGTGTCCAGAACTTCTACGATTGCCCTGTCCAGCAGCACCCTCCCTTACGTATTGAAGCTGGCTGATAAAGGGGTAAATGCGTTGAAAGAAGATCCCGATTTTATGGCGGGGCTTAACACGTATAAGGGCAAAGTAACCTTCCAGGGTGTGGCGGAAGCACTCGGCAAAGAATATACAGATCCAAAAACGTGTTTATAAAGTCAAGATTGACCTATATAAAAGCCAGTATTTCACTTTTTTATCTCTGTTAAATATAATATAATACGTTCATACAGAAAATAACCCGCCTTATGGCAGAGCAAATTAATTTCCCTGTCCTGGGGCGGGACTTTTGACCAATCGGGAGGATTTTGATTATGAACGTGAAAGAATTAGTAAAACAGATGACAGTAGAAGAAAAGGCCGGTTTATGTTCCGGTCAGGATTTTTGGCATACGAAGGCGGTAGAGCGTCTTGGAATTCCTGCAATTATGGTAAGCGACGGACCTCACGGACTTCGTAAACAGGATCAGGAAGCAGATCATCTTGGAATCAATGAAAGTATTAAGGCGGTATGCTTTCCGGCAGGCTGTGCACTGGCTGCATCTTTTGACCGCGGGATGACCACCAGACTGGGAGAGGCCCTGGGTGTAGAGTGCCAGGCAGAAAACGTAGCAGTCATTTTAGGACCAGCAGTAAATATCAAACGATCCCCGCTGTGCGGCAGGAATTTTGAATACTATTCGGAAGATCCGTATCTGGCATCTGAGATTGCAGCAAGCCATATCAAAGGGGTACAGAGTAAAAATGTAGGAACCAGCATCAAGCATTTTCTGGCAAATAACCAGGAGCACAGAAGAATGTCTTCCAGCTCAGAGATGGATGAACGAACTGCAAGGGAAATCTATCTGGCAGCATTTGAAGGAGCAGTAAAGCAGTCGGGACCATGGACCGTGATGTGTTCCTATAACCGGATAAACGGGACCTATGCCTGTGAAAATAAGAAATACCTTACCGATATCCTCCGGGATGAATGGGGATTTGATGGCTTCGTAGTCAGTGACTGGGGAGCTGTGAATGACAGGGTAGAAAGCTTAAAGGCAGGATTGGAACTGGAAATGCCGTCCTCTTTTGGCATCAATGATAAAAAGATTACAGAAGCAGTTGAATCCGGCAGACTTTCTGAAGAATGCCTGGATGAAGCGGCAGAACGGGTATTGAATATTGTATACAAATTTGTTGAAAATCGGGACGAAAATGCGGTATTTGACAGGGAAGCAGATCATAAACTTTCAAAGGAAATTGCAGCAGAATGTATGGTTCTGTTGAAAAATGATAACATCCTCCCATTGGATGAGAAAGCCGATACGGTCTATATTGGCGCATTTGCCAAAAAGCCAAGATACCAGGGCGGCGGAAGCTCCCACATCAATTCTTTTAAGGTGGAATCTGCGCTGGACGCTTCTGCAGGAATGGAGCATATTACATACGCGCCGGGATTTATAACAGAAGAAGATGTTGTGGATGATGCATTGATACAGGAAGCGGTGGAAGCCGCAAAGAAGGCTGAAACAGCCGTTGTATTTGCGGGGCTGCCGGATTCCTTTGAATCGGAAGGTTTTGACCGCAGGCATATGAGACTTCCGGACTGTCAGAATGAACTGATCCGTCAGGTGGCGGCAGTGAATCCAAATACAGTTGTGGTACTTCATAATGGATCTCCTGTGGAAATGCCATGGATTCAGGATGTGAAAGCTGTACTGGAAGCCTATCTGGGCGGGCAGGCAGTGGGAGCAGCAACCGTGGATATTTTATTCGGGAAAGCGAACCCCTGCGGAAGACTTGCGGAAACATTTCCCCTGAGATTAGAGGACAATCCTTCCTATCTGTATTATCTGGGAGAAGGCGATAAGGTAGAGTACAGAGAAGGCGTATTTGTAGGATACCGCTATTATGACAAGAAAAAAATGGATGTTCTCTTCCCATTTGGACATGGACTTAGTTATACCACCTTTACCTATGGTAATCTGAGGCTGGATAAGGATAGCATGAAGGACAACGAGATCCTCAGTGTATCCGTAGATGTAACCAATACGGGAACCATGAAAGGGAAAGAGGTTGTTCAGCTATATGTGTCTCCCCTAAATAGCAGTATTATCCGTCCGGTTCGGGAATTAAAAGGATTTGATAAAGTCGAATTAAAACCGGGTGAGACAAAGACGGTGCACTTTGAATTGGAAAAACGGGCATTTGCCTACTATGATATGGAAGCGGGAGACTGGGCAGTGGAAACTACCGATTACGAGATTCAGATTGGAAAATCTTCCAGAGATATTGCTGCGGCAGCCAAAGTTCACGTAGAGAGCACAGAGAAAAAGGCAAGGAGTTATGACCGCAATACGACTTTTGGAGATTTGATGAAAGATGAAAAGGCCATGGAGATTGCAGAAAGCATGCTAAAAGGTATGGCTGTGTTAGGGGATGCAGCTGATGATGCACTGGGTGAGAGCACGTCAGCCATGAACGAGGCAATGATGATGTATATGCCAATTCGCGGTGTCCTTACGTTTGGACAGGGAAATATCAGTGAAGAAGAACTGGAAGAATTATTAGAGAAGATAAACCGGATTACAGATTAACAAAACGGACAGCTATTGATGCATTGCAGAAAAAGGGCAATTCACAGCAAAATGTGAATTGCCCTGCTTTTTATTTCACTTTTATTCGTAACCCTGAAAAATTTTGGCAATGGGTGAGTCTTCCGAGAGAATCACAGTTTTGTCATCTCCCGTCATGGAAGCTTTTAGAGCATCCAGGCTTCTTACGTAGGAGTAGAAATCAGTCTTGCCCTCGTCTGCATAGGCTGCGGACAGAATTTTCATATATTCTGCTTCACCTTCTGCCGTGAGAATTTCTGCCTGTTTTTCCGCCTCAGATATTTTGATGGCTATTTCTTTATCGGTGGTATTCCGGATAACCTTAGCTTCTGACTTTCCTTCTGCGGTGTAAGTAGCCGCAATATTGTTCCGTTCTGATATCATACGTTCAAATACCGCTTCTTTGTTATCATTCGGCAGATCCAGCTGCTTGGTTTCAAACACCAGAAGCTCTATCCCGTACTGATCCATGTTATTGCCGATATTCTCCATGACTTTCGATGAAAGCACACCGTCACGGCTGGTAATAACATCATCCTGAGTCATGCTGCTGATTACGTTTTTCGTTGCGTTATAGACAGCCGTGTTAATTCTGTTTTCTGCATTCGTCTGGGAAGAGTTTAATGTCTGTGCAAACTTTAAAGGGTCAATGATCTTCCATAACACGTAACTGTCACTGATCATGGTCTTCTTATCCTTTGTGATCACATCGGATGGCACCAGATCAGAGAGCAGCGTTTCCTTTGGCAGAGTATCTGCTGTCTGGATAAAAGGAATCTTTAAATGGATCCCGGGGTCCGCAATTACACGGCTGACTTTACCGAACTGGCGAACCAGTTTATATTCATTCTGTCTGGAAATAACCACGGAAGATGCCAGTGTAACCACTGCAGCAACCGCTGCGAAACAGACTATAACTACTTTCTTCTTCATAATTTTGTATCCTCCTTATTGTGCATCCGTTTGCGTGGTTTCCGGGTTTCCAGTTTCAGCGGTTGGATTTTCAGCCGTATTGGCATTGCTTTCCTTTGGCGCATCAGACTGCTGGGTACTGTCTTTTTCCGATTCCGGTGCCGGTTTATCAGATGCATTGTTCTCTGCAAATGGTTCTAAAGGAAGGACCTTCTGCACGCCGCTGCCGTTGTCGATTACGATCTTTAATCCCGGTAGTACGCTTTCCATTGTTTCATAGAACATACGCTGTTTGGTCACAACGGGATTTTTCTGGTATTCTTCATACATGGCATTGAATCTGGATGTCTGAGCCGTTGCTTCATTGATCCTGGTCTGTTTCTGTGCCTCTGCATCTTTGATAATCTGGTCTACTTTTGCATCCGCTTCCGGAATCTTTTCGTTGCGGTATTTGTTGGCGTTATTAATTGCAGTTTCTTTTCCCTGTTTTGCAGTTTCCACAGCCTTAAATGCCTGCATAACTTCCTGGGTAGGCGGTGCGGAGTCCTGGATGGTAATGTTCACCAGCTGAAGCCCCAGATCCTGTTCTTCAATTTTACGGATGATTATTTCTTTGATCTTAGCCTGGATTTCACTTTTTCCGGTAGTCAGAACGTCATCTACTTTATAGCTTCCGATCACGGTACGGATACAGCTCTGGGAGATACTTTTTAAAATATCTTCCGGACGCTGGGAAGCGTATAGATATTGGACCGGTTCTGCAATACGGTACTCCACAAAGAAGTCCACGTTAATAAAGTTGTAATCCGATGTTATCATAATGCCTTCGGTGTCTATGGTCTGGTTGTTTTCAATCGTATAGCCAATGGGAAATCCCTGAATGGTGGTATTCACTTTTTTTACCTGCTGAATCCCCGGAATTTTAAAATGAAGTCCGGTCTCTGTGACTGCCTTGGGTTTTCCAAGAGTAGTAAGGACAGCCTGTTCCTGTTCCTGAATCTGATAAAAGGATCCGGATACAATGAAGATGGCTGCCGCCGCAGCTGCGATAATGATCGCCGTCTTTTTTGCACCTCTGGCTGTTTTCTTAACTTTTTTCTTAAAATTCTTTTTTGAATCATTAAAAATGTTATTGTTCATGTTAGGGTTCCACATACAAATCCTCCTCGTAATTATCCGGCAGATAAATAACTTCCATGGCAGAAATTTATTTGCCTCTCCATCAAGTGGGTCTAAGCTTAAATCTAATTAAGCTCTGAAGAGTGTCTTATAATTTATAATAAGACAGGCTTCGGTTACTAAAGAAAAAGGTATTAAAAAAAGACTTTTATCCCAGACTGACTGCTGGAATAAAAGTCTTGCTAATTACTTACATGACGCGGATATCGCTATCGTTCTGACGCCTTCATGTACCATCTGGTTTATCTTTGCGATGGTAGCTACTCCCTTTTCTTTGTCAAAAGATTATCACAAATTGTCGAAAAATGCAAGTACTTTTTTATAATTTTCCAAATCATTCCTGTTTAGCAGGTTGCACCGCCTGTGAGATGCAGTTTGGCATCCAGAATTTCCTGTTTCCGGTCTAACAGGTCGTTTGCCAGAAGCTGAGCTTCTGCGTTTTCAAAGCCCAGGCGTTCGATGGTTGAAGAAAAGCGTTCCCCGGTCTTTCCCTGTTCACGGAAGAGCAGAATGGCTTTTTCAATTACATCCAGGGCTTCTTCTTTGGTGGTAAATACTTTATTTAATGCTTTTCCAATGGCAATGCGTTTTCCCCATCTTCCACCAATATAGATTTTAAATCCGGGAACGCCTTCTTCAATGGCATCAAAACGGCATTTTCCGATACAGCGGCCACAGTTATTGCATACTTCTTCATCAATTTCCAGGATGCCGTCAACTACTTTTGCAGCACCCACCGGACAGGCTGTTTCCACGGAACATTTCTTGCATCCGTTGCAGCAGTCCTCATCGAAGACAGGAGTCATCTGTCCTATGATACCGATGTCGTTTAAATCCGGCTTTACACAGTTGTTTGGACATCCGCCTACGGCGATTTTAAATTTGTGCGGCAGTTTCACCGTATTGTAGCCAACGTAGAACCTGTCGTGGATTTCTTCGGAGATTGCAAATGCATCTAACAGGCCGTATTGGCAGGTAGTTCCCTTACAGGCTACCACAGGACGCACTTTAGAGCCGGTGCCGCCGGTTACTAAACCTGCTTTGGAAAGATAGGTGCGGAAATCTTCAATTTTATCAAATGGGATTCCCTGTACTTCGATGGTAAGCCTTGTGGTCAGAGTTACGACTCCGTTTCCAAATAAATTTGCAGCTTCTGAGATACACTGCATCTGATCTGCCGTAATTTTACCGTTGATGGTGATAACTCTTGCTGAAAAATTATCAGTTCCTTTGTTGCTTAAAAATCCTAACGCTTTTACGCTCTTTTCTTCTTCTGGTTTGATTGTTAAAGTTGCCATTATTTTCCTCCTGAGTTATGTAATTATAATGGTTATCCGGGTTATTTCTTCTAATTTACAGATGTCCTGCAATGTGCCTATCCGTCTATTTCATTAAATGCGGTTCCGCCTTCTAAGACTCTGGTATTGGTATAACCGTATTTTTTCATGCGGTTTTGTAACATGTAGGCACGCTTTCCTTTGCTGCAGACGAGCAGCAGATTGTCGTCTTTGTCTAAACCGGGTACTGGACCATTTACGGAAGACAGGTCTATATAGCGGGCACCATCGATCTGAGGGGTTATGGAAGCATCAATGAGCTGGTATCCCTCTGCTTTTCCTTCCAGGTATTGAGCAGGTGTAAAGGTTTCAAATTCTCCGCTCAGTTTATTTTGCAATATGTTTATGGTCTGGGAGAATGGGTGGATTGCAGTAGAAAATGGCGGCGCATAGGCAAGATCCATATTCTCCAGGGCTTCCAGGTCAGCATGCAGAGAAATGGCAGTTGCTGCAATATCCACCATTTTATCAACGGCTCCTTTACCGGCAGCCTGTAATCCCAGTAGTTCATGGGTTTCTTTGTCAGCAATCATTTTCACAATAAAGGTGGATGCTCCGGGGTAGTAATGAGCTTTATCGTCCACCACGGATGTAACGCTGACGACATCTTTGCCGGCAGCAATGGCAGCAGCCTCACTCAATCCTGTTTTGCCGATATTTAATTCCGGCAGTTTACAGACGCCGGTACCGAGAACCCCATGGTAGGAATGTTTTTTTCCACTTATGTTTTGGGCTGCAATACGTCCCTCTATATTTGCGGAGGAACCCATAGGTGACCAGGTATGTTCTTGTGTTATAGCGTTTGTAACGCTGGCACAGTCTCCAATGGCATAAATATCTTCGTCATTGGTCTGTAAATACGCATTGACTTTTATGGTTTTGTTTGGCATAAGTTCGATACCAGTGTCAGCGAGAAATTCCGTATTTGCCCGAATGCCGATTGAGAGAATAACGGCATCCGCTTTCATCGTGCGCTTAGAAGTCTGCACTTTCTCTACCTTGTCAGTACCAAGAATAGCTTCTAACCGTGTTCCGGTAAAGGACATAATGCCGTGGTCTGCCAGGTGGTTCTCGATATATCCGGCAAACTCGGTATCAAAGCCGGGTAAAATCTGCTCAGCCATATCAATGACAGAAACGCGCACACCTTTCGATATCAGATTTTCGGCAACCTCAAGTCCAATGAAACCGGCACCTGCAATGACTGCACGTTTGATTCCGGCTGTTTCCAGTGTTTCTCTAAGAGTGATTGCATCTTCCGGCGTTCTCATATAGAAGACATTTTTTAGATGGATACCGTCAATGGGAGGAGTAACGGGGCTTGCGCCGGAAGCAATAATTAATTTGTCATAAGCATAGGTTGAAGATTCATTTGTCTTCCGGTTGATGGCGGTTACCGTTTTTTGAACCCGATCGATATGTGTCACTTCGGTTTCTGTGGATACTTTGACGCCAGTCTGTTTTGCAAAGCTTTCCGGTGTATTGACGATTAACTGTTCCCGATCTTCAATCACGCTTCCCACATAATAGGGAAGTCCGCATCCGGCATAGGAAATCTCAGCGCTTTTCGTAAGAATCTGTACGTCATATTCCTGGTTCTCACGTTTCAATTTTGCAGCCGCTTTTGTACCTGCAGCGACTCCTCCAATGATTAATATTTTCATATGTACAAAACCTCTTTTCCTGTTATATGTATTACTATAACACTTGTTTATTAATAAGAAAAATGATATTATCTTATTATAAACATAGGTAAAACCTATAGATAATTTTGGAAGAAGGAATGCATATGACGATCAGACATCTGAGGATTTTTGTAATGGTAGCCGACTGCGGGACCATGAGTCTGGCAGCGGAAAAGATGTTCCTGTCCCAGCCTACGGTGAGCCAGGCAATACGGGAATTAGAGGAACACTATGGAGGACTGCTGTTTGAACGCCTGTCAAAACACCTTTACATAACGGATCTGGGAGAGAAGCTGTTGGGATATGCCAGAGAAGTCCTTCGCCAGTTCGAATATCTGGAAGAGCAGATGCTCAGCAAAAGGCAGATGAAATTGCTGCGTGTGGGAACTTCGATGACTGTTGGAACCTGTCTGCTGCCGGATATGGTTCATCGGTTTAAACAGATGCAGGAGGACGTGGATATTTTCGCCTGTGTAAATAATACAAAAGTGATTGAACAAAGGCTCATGGATGCGGAGTTGGATGTGGCGCTGGTTGAAGGACAGGTGAAAAGTCCCGATCTGGTGGTGAAGCCGATGATTGAAGATGAGCTTGTTTTGGTGTGTGCAAAAGAACATCCTTTCGCCGGGATGCAAAGGCTTTATTTTTGTCAACTGGAAAATCAGAAGTTTGTCATGCGGGAAAAGGGGAGCGGAACACGGGAGCTTTTTGAAAAAGATCTGGAGAAACACAGGGTCAGCGTAAACGTCGCCTGGGAAGTAGTGGGAACGGAGGCAATCAAACATGCCATTATAAAGGATAACTGTTTGAGTGTGATTGCATACCGGCTGGTAGAAGAGGAAGTACGGTCCGGTGAAATGTACCTCTTCCGGGAAGACACCAACAGATGGAAACGCAGTTTTGACCTGGTTTACCACAAGGATAAATTTATCAATGAGGGCATAAATTCCTTTATTGACTGTCTGCGGTTTTACGGGAACAGGGAAGGGTTTGAAGGAATACAGATGGGAAGGCTGTCAGAGGGGTAAATACATATGAGCCAAAAAAAAGGTTTTCTTCTATTTTTTCTGATCATTGCTATGATCTGGGGGGAGAGAGGGTTGTCAGCCCAGGCGCAAAATGTCCGGATATTCAAAATGGAAGGACAGATTTCAAGGAAAGTGCTGTATCGGGCAGTGTTAAAAAATATATTTTATCCTGGAGGGGTACTTTGTATTCACGGACCATCAGAAGACTGTCAGACAAAGGAGCAAAAGTCATGAGTGATCATGGCTTTTTTTAATTCCTTATAGTTTTCTTATAATTGGGTTGTATCATACTACTAACAAAATGAGAGGAAGCTGTATTGCAGGCGGCTGCAATCGGCGGCAGGGGTTAAAAAGAATATTATTTTAGGAAACAAAAATTTATGTAAAAACTTTGGGACGCAAAAAGCGGTCAGCTGCGTTTCTTTAAAAATACCGGAAAATTCAGTCTATGGGCTGCTGGGTGCAAACGGGGCAGGAAAATCCACCATTTTAAAAATGCTCACCGGGATGCTCCATCCTACTTCGGGAGAGATATTTTTTGAAGGGCATTCGTGGCAGAGAAAGGATCTTGCCAGGATTGGAGCGCTCATTGAAGCGGCACCTCTTTATGAAAATCTTACGGCAAGAGAAAATCTAAAGGTCAGAACAACCGCGCTTCAGATTCCGGAGAAAAGAATTGAGGAAGTATTGCAGACGGTAGAATTAACCAATACGGGGAAGAAAAAGGCAGGACAGTTTTCCATGGGAATGAAACAGCGTCTGGGCATTGCAATCGCCCTCTTGAATCATCCAAAACTTCTGATACTGGATGAGCCTACCAACGGACTGGACCCTTTTGGAATTCAGGAACTGCGGGAACTGATCTGCTCTTTTCCCAAAAAAGGGGATACCCTTTATCATTCCCAGCCATATTCTCAGCGAAGTGAATCAAATGGCGGACTATGTGGGGATTATTTCAGGCGGTATTCTGGGATACCAGGGTGAATTCAACAAAGAAGATGACCTGGAAGCATTATTTATGGAAGTGGCGGGAAAATACCGCAGAGAGGGGGAAAGCTGATGAATCACTGTATTGTTTCAGAAAGAATAAAAATAAGGCATACGTTCCTGAAAATATTGTGTTATGCGGCACCGCTGGCTACCTCATTTATTTCCCTGTTCCTTGCTTCTAATTATGCGCAGGTGGATAATTTTAACTGGTGGTATGGAATGATTATGCCCGGAATGCTGACCATTGCCTGTACGTTAAGTGCAGGAATCGACAAAAAGTTAAAGGATCAGGCTGTGTTGGTTATGCCGCTTAAAATGAAAGATATATGGTATGCGAAGATTATTGTTATGGCAGAACGTTTTGCTGTTTCCTGCCTTTTGATTCTCGCCGTTTCATTTGTCGAAGGAATTTTGTTTCAGGATACCGGCTATCCCCTTGTTTCCAATTCATCTATGCTGGCTGGAACGGCGCTTATGATCATTACTTCTCTTTGGCAGATTCCGCTGTGTATGTTTCTGGGGTATAAGATCGGTATTTTCCCAACCTTTATCATAAATCTGGCAGCCTATATTGTCTTCAGTGCTACGGTATCTTTGAGTAACTGGTGGATTGCTGTGCCTTACGCTTATACGGCAAGAATGATGATCCCGGCAATCGGGATTCTGCCAAACGGTCTTATGGCAGAACCGGGCAGCTACACCTTTTCGCCAGAGCTGCTTTCAAAGGGGGTATATCTGCCGGGAACCATATTATCCATACTGCTGTTTGTCGTAATTACTTACCTTACAGGAAGATGGTATGAAAACAGGGAGGCACAGAATTAATGAAAAGTTTATGGTATTTGTTAAAGGCTGATTTTATCAAGATGAGACATACGGCATTTTATCCGGTACATATTCTGGTACCGCTGCTTGGGAATGTGCTCTTTCTGGGATATTTTATGATTTCGCCCTGGGAACCGGCAGGAAAGATACAGGCTTATTTAGAAGTAGTGGCAATTGCATTTCCGTTAATCGGAGCAGTAGTAACTGCGATGGCGGCGGAGCAGGAGGCAATGGCGGGA
>OBXO01000912.1_pt1 | contig 17321 bp, 11 predicted proteins | sample 1501431 | NCBI WGS metagenome assembly OBXO01 (sample SAMEA2580163, study PRJEB22360) | human gut metagenome | biome: human gut; feature: human-associated habitat; material: faeces | place: Denmark | collected 2008/2010 | reverse complement strand
TGTCCCGGATGAAGGGCGCGTAGCGGGCTACGTAACCTGAATTCGGGGCAAATATGCCGCTAAGTGGGGCGTGCAGATGGCAGGAATGAATTTTCAAACACGCTCTAATGCGTTTTTTCAGTAGGATTGTGAATTAATCTTTTAAATTTCGTACATATAAGTTCTGAATATTGTACATGTACAAATATAGCGGATTCCGATAAAGTTATCATTATGAAAAGGAAAGGGAGGAAAAAGATGAAAGCAAAACGATTTATTTTTGGGACGCTGGCATTTGCTATGGTTTTCTGTTCTACAGGATTTTTGGCAATGGCGGAGGGAACCGGGAACAGCAATGATGACCAGCAGCAGGAAGTTAATGTGGAGGAAATGACCGTTCTGGCAAACAGTGAGCACAAAGGCGCTGAAATCGCAAAAGCGTTTGACCGGGACCGGAATACCTTCTGGGATGCTGCATGGGAAACAGGTGACAAGGGGTTAAATGAAAAGCCCATTGTGGTTGATGTTGATTTTAATACACCTAAAATGCTTTCAAAACTGGTATATATACCCCGCCAGGATGACAATCCCAATGGAATGATTCTGGAATACTCCATCTATGGGACAACCCAGGATGGAGAAAGGGTTACGCTTGCAGAACATGGATCATGGGAAAATAATCATCGGGAAAAGGAAGTGAAGCTTAACTTTGCAGAGCGTCTTTCAGCTGTTCAGATTCAGATTAAGAAGGGGAGTTTAGGGGGTGCTGATTCAGAGACAGCAGCTACCGCAGCGGAGTTTACCTTTTATGAATCCATTAAGCCGGCGGGAATCAGTCAACAGACCATGGCTTTGACAGAAGGAGAGAGCAAAGTTCTTCAGCTGACCGAAATTGCCGGTGAGAATATTTCATGGAACAGCAGCAATCCGGAAGCGGTTACGGTTTTAGCAGACGGAACGGTAACGGGAATAAAAGAAGGTACCGGAACGATAACAGGTTATACGCAAGCAGGAGAAACAGCATCCTGTGAGGTCAGTGTATCAGCTGAAAATGCACCGGAACTTCAGGGAAAGGTTCTTGTGTTTGAAGATAACTTCAATGGAGATACGCTGGATCTTACAAAATGGAATAACTGGTGTGTAGACTTAAAGGAGTCCGGATTGTTCCGTTACGGTAATTCTCCTGATGTTGCAGTTCATCCAGATAATGCATATGTCAGCGAAGGAACTCTACGGCTGCTTGGAAGTAAAGAAGAAACGGTGTTTGACGGAGTGACTAGTAATTACCGCTCTGCTATGGTTCAGACCAGAGATAAATTCGAAGAAAAATATGGATATGTAGAGGCAATGGTTAAAATTCCTGATGTACCGGGAAGCAATCCGGCAGTGTGGACAATGCCTCAGGCAGATGAAGCAAATGGGGGATGGCTCTGGGGAGATGCGGAAAACTTCGGTGCCGAGATTGATATTCTGGAAAGACCCCATCCAAAGGGAGCACCGGAACATGCAGGACTGGCTGAAAAATACTGGATTACCATGCATTATGACAATTATACATATGATCCCCATGAGAAATTCCATGCACAGCCAACCATTAAAGATCCATATAAGTGGCACAAGTTTGGAATGGAATGGACACCGGAGTACATAAACTTTTTGCTGGATGGAGAGGTAGTGGCAACACAGAAAAATAATGTGCCAAATACCCCGGAAATTTTTATCTTAAGTTATGGGCTTGGGGGATGGATTGGTACAATTGCCGATGAGTATCTACCTGCTGAGATGGAAGTGGATTATGTAAGGTGGTATAAAGATATTGTGCCCCCTGCAGACAAGAGTGCGTTACAGCAGGCACTGGATTCTGCAAAAACTTATCTTCCGGAACTTTATACAGCGGATAGTTTTGAAGTATTAAAATCAGCAATTGTTACGGCAAAGGAAGTTTTTGAAGATGAGAATGCGAGCCAGGATGCTATCGATGAACAGGTTGAAAGACTGGAGAAAGCAATCGGACAGCTGGTGCCGGATCTGGCGGACCTGACCCAGCTCCAGGCATTATACAATGCGGTTTCCCAGATAGATTTAAGTATATATACGCAGGACAGTGTTTCAATACTGAAAAAGGCAATGGACCAGGCATCTGTTGTACTTCAAAAAGAAAAGACAGGAAAAGAGGAGGCAGCAAAAGCAGAATCAGAATTAATGACAGCCCTTGCCAGGCTGGATAAAAAAGAAGCAAAGCAGAGCACTGATAAGTCACTGGCAAAAATATTATATAGCGCTTATAAGGAACTTGATCTGTCCCGGTATACACAGAACAGTGCAGCTTTATTTATAGAAGCGCTTGAAGAATTGCATAAGGTGATCGAAAGTCAGGATATAACGCAGGAGCAGGCGGACAAGGCGGTATCCGGATTAATATCTGCGGCAGCAGGACTTGAAATGAAAACGGCAGAAGTTCAAAAACCGGCAGCAGCGGCATTGAAAAAAGGCCAGGTCTTGACTTATAAAGGGTTGAAGTACCAGGTGACTAGTATGGCGGCAGGAAAGGCAGCGGTGCTTGTGAAAGGTATGTCCGGCAAAGGATATAAGAAGGTTACGGTACCGGCAGAAGTGACTTTAAAGGGAGTCAAGTGCAGGGTAACGAAGATTGGGCAGAAAGCATTTAAGAATAATAAAAAATTGCAGCAGATAACAATTGGAAAAAATGTGTCGGCAATAGGCAAACAGGCATTTTGGGGAGCTGAAAAGCTGAAAAAAATTACCATTAAGTCAAAGGTTCTGAATAAGGCCTACAGTAATTGCCTGAAAGGAATCTCGGGGAAGGCTGTTATAGAAGTGCCCAAATCTAAAAGAAAAGCATATCAGGATTTATTTCAAAACAAAGGGCAAAGGAGCGGCGTTGTATTAAAGTAGCATACAGAAATCATCACCAGGAGCTTTAGCAGTGTCATGTTACATTACATGATATTGAAAAAGTTTAAAAAAAGACATGCAGCATTTGAAAATATGCCATGTACGAAACCTATAAATTGTATTATTTTATATGTATCAATCAAAGAGAGGAGAATTGAAATGAAAAAGAAAAAAGCGGCGGCAGTCCTGCTATCGGCAGCAATGGTACTTTCACTTGCAGCCTGCGGGACAGGCAAAGACAATTCAGATAAGGCGGCAACAGCCGGCAAGGAGGTTACCGAAGCAAAGGCAGATACTGATACGGAGGGGGCTGCAGAAAGCAAATCCGGTGAGACACAGACAATCACGGCACTGGTGCAGCAGTCGAGAAATTTCCCGGGATTGCAGAATATGATTAAGAAATTAGAAAAAGAGGAGAACATCAAAGTGGATGTTCAGGTAGTTCCGGATGATGAGTCGCTGAACATGATTAAAATGAAGCTGAATTCCGGCGAGTGTCCGGATCTGATCGATTACAATGTGCCTGCTATCTATGACATCGTAGATCCGGCTGCTAATTTTGCAGATATGTCTGGTGAAGAATGGGTAAGCAAACTGAAAATACCGGAAAATGTAACGGCTGATGACGGGAAAATTTATGGATTTCCATTCCTGTCTGTACCAGGAGTACATGGATTTACCTATAACGAAGATGTATTTGAAAAGTGTGGTGTAACAGTTCCAAATACCTGGGAAGAGTTCCTGGATGTCTGCCAGAAAATTAAGGACAGCGGGGTAACACCAATTTTCATGCCAAAAGACACATGGGTGCCACAGGTTCTTATGACGGATAATTTTGCCAAGACCCTTGGGGATGATAAAGTAAAAGAGTTCAGCGAAAAGATAATGAAAAATGAGGCAAAATGGACGGATGTTCCGGAATTTGCAGAGGTGATTGATAAATACTTAAGCCTGTATGAAAAAGGATTTATTAATGATAATTTTGCTTCAGCCACATATGACGATGCGATTCTTGCGGTTGCAGAAGGTAAGGCAGCCATGCATTTCAACGGAGATTTCTTTGCAGCCTCAGTGCTGGAGGCAAATCCGGAAGCTAAGATAGGGATGTTCGCAATGTCTATGAAAGATGGCGTGGATGTTATGACTGAGAATATGTCATCTGCTGGTTTTGTAGTTTATAAGAATTCGAAAAATATGGATACGGTCAAGAAGGTTCTGAACCTATGGGCAACACCGGAATATGCAGATTTATATTTTGAAGAGAGACCGGCATTCCCTGCATTCAAGGATGTAAATGGCGGAGAAGTTCCGGAATACCTGAAAGCTGTAAATGAAAAATATATTGAAGCCGGAAAAGTTATTCCTGAGTTTAACTACTCTGTTATGGATCTCAATCCTCTGTTCGAAAGTACTTTATATGTATATTACGTAGATGCTCCTGCAAAGGGTAATATGGATGGAAAACAGATCATGGAGAAATTCCAGGGCGACTTCCAACAGTACATGATTGATCAGGGCGCAGAAGGATTCTAAGATACAGGAAATAGGGGAGCTGCAATAGCAGCTCCTTTTCAATGAGAAAGAGGTGGTTGCTATCAATAAGAAACAGTTATCAAAAATTTATCCCATGTGGCTGGGAGCTCCGGCGGCGCTGGTTTATACTATATTTTTCATTATACCGATTATTACTGCATTCTTTTATTCCTTTACAGACTGGAACATGGACCGGATGGACAATGCGAAATTTATCGGACTTAGAAACGTGATTAATTTATTTCAGGATGAAGTATTTCTCAGGTCCATGTGGAATACAATGCTTTTTGCTCTGAGCACTACTGTTTTTAAAACAGTGGTTGGGCTGCTCCTGGCATTGCTGGTTGTGCAGAAATTCAGAGGCAACAGTATTTTCAGAACCTTATTTTATCTTCCCTGTGTGCTCAGCTGTATGATCGTAGGGCTTTTGTTTACGGGAGTCCTGAAACAGGACGGATTGATTAACAACTTTCTGACGGCAATCGGGCAGGGAAACCTCACCAGGGACTGGCTTGGAAGTTATGGGACAGCAATGCTTTGGATTATCGTTATCGAAGTGTGGATGTGGGCAGGATTTACCATGTTTTTATTTATATCAGGTCTGCAGGCGATTCCCGGGGAGTACTACGAAAGTGCCCAGATAGACGGAGCGACAAAATGGCAGCAGTTTAAACGGATTACACTTCCTCTGCTGGCCCCTTCCTTTACGGTTGTGGTAACCTTAAACATTACAGGCGGACTGAAAGTATTTGATTTGGTGTACTCACTCACCGGAGGGGGTCCCGGATTTGATACCCAGGTGCTCAGTACCTATACTTTCCGGGCATTTGGTATGGGGCTGCTTGGTAAATCCAGTGCGAGTGCCTTAATCCTTTCGTTTTTCATAGTGGGAATCACGTTTGCATTAAATAAATTTTTAAGATCCAGGGAGGTGGATACCTAGTGAAAAAGAAAAAGATGGGAAAAATGGTGACTATTCTGATTTTAATTCTCATCTCCAGCGTATATATTATACCGATTGTTATGATGGTATTCGGTTCCTTTAAGACCCAGGGAGAAGCGCTTCAGATGAATTTAAACCTACCGAAACAGCTGCAGTTTGAAAATTACAGGCATGTAATTGAAACAGGAGGGATTTTACGGGGTTATGCCAACAGCCTGATCATAACGGTTACGGCGGTAGCGGTGATTATTGTCTTCGGTGCAATGACCGGAATTATTATCTCCAGGCGGGATGACAATAAGGGCAGGGGCCTGTATTATTATTTTGTATTCGGGCTTACCGCTACGATGCAGATGGTTACTACATATGCCTTAGTGTTGAAATTGCATTTATACGGAACTTATTTCAGTGTGATTCTGGTTCTGGCAGCAGTGAACCTTCCATTTGCCGTCATGACATTTTCAAGCTATGTAAAAGGGATTCCAAGAGAAATAGATGAAGCCGCTGTTATGGACGGATGTCATGCATTTCAGCTGATTTTCAAAATTCTGCTTCCGATTATGAAGCCGATTACCATTACCAATCTGATTATCGCGGCTATCGGCATCTGGAATAACTTTCAGGTTCCGCTGTATCTCATGAGCAGTTCGGAGCGCACGACGATTCCAATGATGATTTTTAATTTCTATGGGCTTTATTCCAGAGACTGGAATTATGTGTTTGCGGCACTTGTCATTACGGTACTGCCGATTGTTATTTTATATCTCTGTCTGCAGAAATATATTGTGGAAGGTATGACATCGGGGGCGGTAAAGGGCTGATTACCTAAAGTCATTAGCCTCTGTGAAAAGAGTTTGGTACTTCAAAAATTGATACAGATAAGGTATGATGAACAGAAGAACGGGTAAAAGAGTGAAAGAAAATCTGAAATTGAAAGGGAGCCACATTTTGATGCTTTCATCCGCTTTATATTGTGGCAGTATTGCAGGCTTGCCTGGAATATAAAATGGGAATAGAAATGAAAAAATTAAAGTACCAAACCAAGTTTTTTCTGTACCATACTGTGATCATGATGTTAATTATTTTAGGACTTGTGGGATATTTCAACAGAATTGTAGTGGGAGAGATGAAGGAGAAGGAAGAGCAGGATTTTCGTATTATTACGGAAAAGACAGCCACGCAGCTGGATATTCTGTTTTACGATATGGACAGAGCGGCGCTGCAGATAGCGGCGAACCCGGATATTGTAAGGGTCTTCCAGTCACTTCCGGCAGAACCGGAAGAGAATTACTTTACCAGTCATCCCATTGTTACGGGAGAAGTCAAGAAGCTTCTGGAGTCCTATAACTTTAAAAATGACGGGCATTCCAGAATCTGTCTATATAATCGTTACAATGACTGGGTCTGCACTTCTAACCGGGCAGTTACAGAGAAGGGAGTGAAGGAGTTTTTCGCAGGAACCGCCTTTTGGGATGTCCGGGTGTTCTTTCAGGAGGCGGACAGATATGTGTTCTACCGGGAACCTGGGACGGATGTACTGGCATCCGGGGAGGCACAGCGGACGGATTATCTGGCGGTAGTGCGGGAAATTAAAGATTATTACTCCAACAGTTCCAGATGCGGATATGTAGAAGTTCAGGAATCAACGGAAAAACTGGATGGAATTCTGGCGGACTTCGGACCGGGAATCCAGGCGGAAATCCTGAACCAGGATGGAAAAAGCATTTACCGCACAACAGGCGGGATGGATCTGGAAAGTAAAGATATCTACAGGATGGAGGTTCCGCTGGAGAATGCGCCCTATTCCGTAAAACTTTACAAAAATCCGGTTGAATTCAACCATGCCATGAACCAGTTTTACCTGGTACTGGCTGCAACGGTAGGAATTATAATGCTCGTTGCCGTTATGCTGGAACAGATTCTGGTCAGGCATTTATCGAAACCACTGGTGAACCTGAATGATTCCATGAAATCCATTACGATGGATAATCTGCACGTGGCAATTGCGGATGAAGATTCAGCAGATATTGTGCTGCGTCTGGAGGATTCTTTCAATGCTATGCTGAAGAAGCTAAATGACAGTATGCAGAATCAGATTACGGCAAAAACCAATGAAGTGAAATCCCATTTTTTTGCTTTGCAGTCTCAGATGAACCCACATTTTCTACATAATATGCTGGCGATTATATCTATGGAATCCCAGCTGGACGGCAATGAAAAAGTACCGGATATCTGTCAGAAGCTGGGAGAAATACTAAGGTACAATACTCAGATGGGTGATGGATTCAGTACCGTAGAAAAGGAATTTGCAATCGCTGAGGATTACATGCTGCTTATGAAAGTGAGGTATGAAGATCTGTTTGAGTTTCAGATACAGACAGAAGAGGATGCAGGATATATCGGTATCCCCAAACTGATTATACAGCCTCTTTGTGAGAACTGTTTTCAGCATGGACTTAAAAATGTAAATCCGGTCTGGAATATTTCTATACGCGCCTGGACGGAAGAGGATAAATGGTATATAACCGTGAAAGATAACGGAAGCGGCTTTAGCGATGAGTTCCTGGATAAGTTCCAAAAGCAGAAAGAGGATCTGGACAGGAGTGATGTAAAAGCCATATTGGAAAATATTGCGATTGGCGGGCTCTGTCTTCCAAACATTTATACCAGGATGAAAATAACTTATGGAGAATCTTTTGTTTTTCAATTGTATAACGGGGAAACAGGTGCCGTGGTTTTATTAGGGGGAGAGTTAAATGATAAAAGTACTTATAGCGGAAGATGAAATTCCCCTTTTAAGAGGAATAAAGACGATGATAGAAAAGCTGAATCCGGAATTTTCGGTAGTCATGTGTGCCCATAATGGAAAAGAAGCAATTACGTATTTAAAAAGTAACCGGGTAGATGTGATCTTTACCGATATCAATATGCCTTTGGCAGACGGAATCGAAGTTATGGATTATGCAAATGAAAAATATCCGGAGGCTGCAAAAGTAGTAATCAGCGGATACAGTGATTTCAGTTACGCCCAGCAGGCAATCCGATGCGGAGTAAAGGAATATCTGTTGAAGCCGATCGTGAAAGAGGAACTGGAGAAAACCCTTCAGAATATTTCAGAGAGATACACAAGTATGCTTATGAAAAAGCAAAAAGAACGACTGGCTGAGGCAGTCTATACGGGAAAACCTGCCAAGCCGGGAGAGAAGCTGCAGATGGTTTATTTCTGTGCAGGACCGTTGATTCGGGATGGCATGGAGGAGAATATTGTTGAATGTGACTTCTGGCGGGGAGTGGATATAGAGTCAGTTGCGGCAGGGCTGCTAACCGAAGCATCCTGTGTATATTCTTTTGAAAAGAATCAGGCAAATGAAAAAATACTGCTGATTGTCCCGGAGAATGAAGCAGATTTGGCAGTTTTTGCAAGAAAAATGCTGGAGGAGATGAAGGAAAAAGGAATCCAGATTACGGCAGCCTTCCATGAAGGTTTATTAGAAACCCATGAAATTCCCATGGTCAGCCATCAGCTGCGAAGGAAACTGCAGGAGAATATCCTTTTTGGAGAAAGTTCTGTGATCGAAGGAGATGCAGACAGTACGGTTACTCCATATCCCGCTGGAGATGATATCTTTTATTCCCTGGGGAGGGAATTGTCTGATACCAGGAAGGAAGTGTTTCTAAAAGAGGCTGAGGCATTTTTCACTGCCCGTAAGATTCGTCAAAAAGAATGCCTTCAGATCATTAGCAGGATTTTGCAGAGCATGGAGGAACAGACGTTAGCTGCAATTGGCAGTGAGGAAGAACGGGAAGAAACCATATGGAATCTGATCCTGTATTCATCTGATGTGAGGCAGTTATTTCTGAATTTAAGACAGATGCTGGATGAACGAAAGCTTTACAGGAAAGCGGAGTCCTCGGAGAATCTTATGAAAAAGGTGGAGTGCTATATCATAGAAAATATGGCGGAACCCATAACAGCGGCGGTACTGGCATCAGAATTCGGGCTTGTAGCCCCTTATCTAAGTACACTTTTTAAAGAATACAGTGGCTATACACTGTCTCAGTACATTCAGAAAATCCGTCTGGACCGGGCAAAAAACCTGTTGGAGATGGATGAGGAAATACTGGCTAAGGATGTGGCGGAGATGGTGGGATACCCCAATCCGCTGTACTTTTCGAAGGTCTTTAAAAAGAAAATAGGCGTTTACCCATCGGAATACCGAAAAAATAAACTGGAAAGAAAGAGAGAAGGTGACAGGTCATGAAATTTAATTTATCGGGGATTAACGGAAACAGAAAAGAAATGACACAAATGTTTTTAACAGATCAGGGTCATGAATGTGCTGCGGATGGTATGGGCATTACATTTGAATTTACAGAGGGAGATGTTCTGAGGGTAGAGTTTGACGGCAAGAAGGTGCAGTTGTATGGAAAGGAAGAAGTGCATTTTTACCGGGCTCTGCATTTATTTCTACAGAACATAGAGGATGGAACAGGGGATCCATTTACAAAGGAAGAGAAAATCTCTTTTAAAGAAGCAGGGATTATGATTGACTGTTCCAGAAACGGAACGGTGGATAAGCCAATGCTGAAAGAGTTTATACGTCTCTGTGCAGCCTCCGGTATGAATCAGCTTTACCTTTATATGGAGGATGTATATGAAGTTCCAGGAGAATCATACTTTGGAGCTTACAGAGGAAAATATAATTATGAGGATCTGAAAGAGCTGGATGATTACGGAAATAAGGCGGGGGTGGAACTGATCCCTGCAATTCAGACCCTGGCACATCTCCATACTTATCTGCGCTGGCCAAAGACCATAAACCTCCGTGACACGGAAGATATCCTTATGGTGGGCACAAAGGATACCGAGGAATTCGTAAAAAAAATGATACAAAGCGTATCCAGGCCTTTTTCTTCTAAAAAAATACATGTGGGCATGGATGAAGCGGAGCTTTTGGGACTTGGAAAGTATCTGCGCAATAACGGATTTCAGGAGAGATACGGAATTATGACAAGCCATCTGGACATGGTGTCCGGTATCTGCCGGGAAGAAGGATTGGAAATGATGCTTTGGAGCGATATGTTCTTCCGCCTCAAGTCACCCACCGGGGATTATTACGATCTGCCGGATGATACGGAATTTAATCTTCCGGGAAAACTTCCTGAGGATCTCACATTGGTTTACTGGGATTATTACCATCATGATAGGGAAATCTACGATAAAAATATACGGCTTCACCGAAAGCTGACGGACAACATACGGTTTGCAGGGGGCGGGTGGACCTGGAATGGAATTGCACCAAATTACAGCAAAGCAAAGAAAACACTGCGTGAGGGGATGGCATCCTGCAGGGAGCAACATACAGACAAAGTGATGTGTACGTTCTGGTTTGACAATGGTACGGAGACACCGGTACGGACAGCGTTCTATTCTGCTTTATATTTTGCACAGCTTTGCTATTGCGAAGAGGTGCATCCGGAGGAGTTCAACGACTGGCTTTTCCAGCTGACCGGCTATACAGCTGAAGCGTATCACCTGCTGGATGCTTTTGATCATACCCCCGGGGTAAAAAAAGATAATGAAAATGCAGATAACCCTTCCAAATATCTGTTGTATCAGGATGTTTTTACAGGTCTGTTTGACGGCCAGATTGCTGGTTTGGGACTGGACATGGGGCTCTATTATAAGAAACTGGCAAAACAGCTGAAAGAACTGCTGCGTATAAAAGGTAAATTTTCCACGGATACACAAAGCAAATTTCCAATGGATGCAGTTTTCGACTATTATAAAACGCTGGCTGAAATCCTGTCACTAAAAGCCATGCTGGGGATAGAAATTCGAAAGGCATACCATGCCGGAGACAGAGAACCCCTTGCATTGCTGGCAGACCGGATCAAAATGCTCCTGCCAAAAGTCTCCTGCCTGAAAGAAAAAAGGGAAGAAATATGGTTTTCAGAGTGCAGGCCCTTTGGCTATGAAGTTCTGGATATTCGGATCGGGGGTGTCATGGTACGCCTGGAAAGTGCAGAAAAGAGGTTGCGGCGTTATCTGGAGGGAAAGACAAGGTGCCTAAAAGAGCTGGAAGAGCCTATGATTCTGTATCAGGAAGATCCGGAAGATGAGAATCATAAGCTGTGTATGGGAGGATTCTGGCAGAGTATGGTTTCGGCGGGGAATATTGCCGGGATTTAAGAGTAGAAGATAGGATGGAGCGGTAAGGATAAGCATACAGATCAGTAAAGAGAAGGAAGATTGTTGATGTAAATAGGATTAGGTAAGGTCAGCTTAAGGAGGGAATTCCTGACGCTGGCTTTTTGCGTTGTATGGAAAAGATAATAGTATGTGTTACAGTAACATTTTTGAGAATAAATTCCTGATATTACAATGGAAATAAAGCAGGAGTGAATATAAACATCTGCTAAAAGTGAAAATAGTTGGATAAAATGATTATACATAGTGATGCAATAGAACGTGATGCTGATAGAATTATTTGTATAGTGGGTAGAAGGTTAACATATGATACTAGAATTTCATATCCTTTGGACAAGTATGTATGAATGGGATAATTCAAACAATGAACTATCTGTGCCGTAAATAATAAGCAGAGATTATAAGTTTTATGGATTCAGTGAAGAGATATGTTCCGGAACAATGGAAAGCTAAGATTATAATCCATATGATGTAGATTAGTAGATAAAATAAGAATATTAAGATGATTTACTATCAATTATGTGGTACAATTACAGAAAAAATTAAATTATTATAAAATAAACATTGGTATACTCAGTAAAAGTGTTATGAATTTTAGAAAGGAAGTATCAGTGGGAATGGTGGATGCTTAGTCTCGATAGGCATGAGTAACTGGTGATTAGGAATTTATTGCTTGAAAAATGCATAACTGGAGAAGAAAAAAGTCAATTAAAATTTGTATTGCAAAATACTAGTTGTGGAGGATAAAAATGGAGAACAAAACTCAGTTAAATAGAAATTTGAATGCAACAGTATTAAATAGCCAATTAAAAGGTAACAGTACGATGCTTAATCAAGAAATATATAGTTCGGGATTTAATTTACTTGGAGACAAGATAGAAGAAAGATACACGATCACATCTAAAATGAATGTCTCCACTGGTGAAGCAGATTTGTATATATGCACAGATGGAAAAGAAGAATATGTGGTTAAAATATACAGAAGAAAAATGGCGATAAAAGATGAAGTTATAAGTAAGTTGAAAGCTATAGATTCACCATATGTAGCACGTGTTTATTCATCTGGAGAATTTAATGGTTTTCCATATGAGATTATACCTTATTACATATATGGAAGTTTAGAGGGAAGAACATTTACTTATGAGCAACTTAAAGGGGGAATTATTCCAGCTTTGAATGAAGGATTACGAGTTTTACATGTTAATGGAATTATACATAAAGATTTAAAGCCATCAAATATAATGCTTGCAGATAATAGTCAAGACGTTGCCCTTATTGATTTTGGTATAAGCTCAATAAGGGAGGAGGGTAATACCATTATAGTTACAAAGACTGGAATGACACCAGAATATTCTGCTCCAGAAACATTTAAAAATCTTTTCCTTATAGAATCAGATTATTATTCTTTAGGAGTTACTTTATATGAGTTATATTGTGGGCATACGCCATATGCTCAAATGAGTCAGGATGAAATAGAAAAATTTGTTTCTGTCCAGAAACTTCCTTTACCAAATAATATGGAGGATGATTTAAAAGTGCTGATACGTTCATTAACATATCCAGATATTACAAATAGAAAAAATAAATCAAATCCAAATAGAAGATGGGGATACGAAGAAATTCTTAAATGGTGTGTAGGCATAAAACAACCTGTGCCAGGAGAAATAACGGGAGCAGCGGTAGTTTCAGGGGATATAAAACCATATAGATTCCTTGGAGAAACATATACTAATAAGAAAAAATTGATATTTGCATTAACGGATCATTGGAATGATGGAAAAAAGCAGTTATTTCGAGGTCTGTTAGCAGAGTATTTTAAAAGTTTTGACGCTGAAATTGCTGGATTTTGTATGGATGCAGAAGAAGAAGTATCAACTGGAGAAGAAGATATTATATTTTTCAAAACACTATATAAAATTGATTCTGCAATGACAATGCTTTTTTGGAAAGGTAAGAAGTATGAGAGCCTTACTGAATTAGGCGATGAATTTTTAAAGTATTTGTGGCAGAACAATACATCTATGAATTCTATGATAGATGAATTATTAGAGAAGGGTGTATTTTCACAATATATATTATGCGTCGACGAAAATAAAACTCAAGAAATAAGCGCAGTTAAAGCATTGGAATCCAGCTTTAGATTATTCAAAAGTGATAATAGAAAAAAACTTATAAATTACTATTTGCTTGCATTTATGATGTCAGGTAAGAGGATCTTGTATAAGTGCGGTGTTGAATTTAAGTCTCTTCAGGAACTAACTACATATTTGCAATGTGAGTTAGATAGATCTTTTGATGGTTTTGAAAAATTGTGTCATGAGCTGATTGATTATAACGATAATTTAGACCCCCAATTTGAAAGTTGGTTGTTAGCATTAGGAAAAAAGAAAGAACTAGAGCAATGGCGTATAAGTTTGAATGAATAGGAGCATATTAAATGGAATTATACATGGAAGTTAAAGAATGCCCTGTGACTGAGCTTGTTAATTATATTTCCGATTTAGAAAATTATCAAAAGAAGGAATATATGAGATTACTTAAAGAGGCTGAAATTTGTAAATATAGAGCTGAGGAATATTATAAGTGGAAAAATACAGCGGTTATTATCCAGAATAGATTCAACTCAATAGGAAATTTATTTTCCTTATTGGGAAGAGTAGGCGGAAATGACAAAATTATAAGATCAATAAATATTAAACTAAAAGATATTACAGTGAGTCAAGTGATTAAGGAAGAAAATATTGAAAATTGGATTAAGAATACTACGACTACTGCTAATATTAAATATGTATCTGTACATGGTGAAAATATTCTTATAGAGTTTTCTGCTTTAGAAAATATTATAGATATTCAAAAGTATGTTAATGCATTGTATGAAATGAATGTAATGCGAGAAGTAATGTTTAAAAGTGGTAGAGATATAGAAAGCTTAGGCAATTGTTTAAGAAACTTATGTAATCAAAAGATAGTACAAGCCGATTATCAGATAGATTGGCTTGAAGCCGATTATCACAAAGTAGTCGCTAATTTGAGATGCAGGTGATTAGATATTTTAAAAGTGAGGGATCATAATGTGATCTATAATGAATAAGCTAAGAAGACAGAATCAAAGGAATTGAAGAGGGTTGCTAATGATCTCAATTTGTAAATAGGATAGCTAGTTTTAATAAATAGGAATCGGTACAAGATAAGATCCTAAAACTATAGAATTTGTAAGATACAACAGAACATACAGATTTTTGTAAATAAAAAAGAGTGTAGATTTCTGTAATAACAGAAGAGGTGATTAAGTAATGAGTGGTCCTAAAACATCGAGATTTGTTTTGTCAGTTGAGCAAAGAAGCCTCATCGAAAAACAACAGAGGATAATTCGAGAAACAAAAGTAGCACAGGAAAGAAGAAATGCTATATTATTCAAAGCAAAAAGTAATTTAGACAATCTTAGCGCAATAATTTTGGAGTTTGAACAATTATGTAATGAATATAAACAAGGGTTAACAGACCTTCAAAATATAAAACATTCATATAATGATTTATTCTTAGCTGTAAATAATAAAATGTATCAGGTTGTCGGGGTAGCCTTAGAAGAGTATCGAGAGCAATATACTAGTTTGGATAATCTTGTGTCAAAGACGAGAAATGATCAAATAAAAATAAAGCAAATTTTAGAGAGAATTAAATCTAAATTTAATTCTGAACTAGAGAATACAATAGATAGCGGATTTAAGTTAGATTTTGTATGTTTGGGAACTGATAGAAAATATGACAGTATTCCAGGTATTAAAAAGATAGATAACGCATTGAAAAAAGTTATAGGTATTGAACTTTCGGATAATTTAAAAGATAGATTGGAAATATTACGAAAGAGAGCTTCTGAGATAACTAACGTTGATTTTTTAGAAAATTTTTATTCTGTGCAAGTACATACTTTTGTAAGTGAATGTATATTGTATATGGAGCACGAGAAAGAATACGAGGAGCTACTATATGAATATTTATTACTTTCTGAAGAAGTTGGTGTCTGTACAAAAAAATACGAATTTTCAATGCAGGCAATAGATGAACTAAAACAAGATATAGCTATTTTAGAAACCAAGATATTATTAGCAAAAGAACAGGAATATATTAGAGTAGCAATAGATGAATCAATGCAAGAAATGGGTTATGAACTTGTTGGTAATAGAAATGTTGTAAAGAAAAGTGGTATTAGATTTAGAAATGGGCTATATCAGTTTGATAAAGGAACAGCAGTCAATGTTACTTTTGCGGATAATGGGCAGATCTCTATGGAATTAGGTGCTTTAGATGTTAAAAATAGATTACCTACAGATATAGAGGCATTGGAGTTAGCAGATGATATGAGAGCATTTTGTGACGACTATTTAGAGTTAGAAGAAAAATTAGAGCAAAAAGGTGTTATAAGTAATAGGATATCAATATTACCACCAGCAGTAGAATATGCGCAAGTCTTTGATATATCAGATTATGAGATTTTAGATAGTATTGAATTGCATAAACAAAAAAAGAATAAAAAACATTTAGTGAAATTACATAAAGAAGGTTTTTAAATATGGAAAAGTATAAATTGTGTCCTTTTTGTGGTAAAAGAAATTTACCCAAAATGTTAGAATGTGTTAACTGTGAAACGGATTTATCAAATATACCAGTAATTGATGACAATATTCAGCAGAGAAGAAATGATATCGAAGTATTCAAAGAAGATGTCGAGATGACAAGAATCTGCGAATGTGGTACTCATAATCCTGTAAATGTTCGAAAATGTGTAAATTGTGGAGAAGAAATTTCTGATATTGTTCCTCGCCCACAGCTGATAGTCGATGAAAACAAAGTACATTATGTTTTTAATTCAATAGATGGAAGCTATACATATGAGATGATGACTTCGCGAGAAATAATTGGCCGAGAGAATATAATGAAAGAATATTTAGCGGGCAAATCATATGTTAGTAGAAAGCATGCAGAAATATATATAGAGGATAGTTGTTTATATATTCAAAATCTAAGTCAAACAAATTTTACGTATATTAACAATATAAAGATTTCTAAGGAGCCATATAAATTAAACGATAGAGATGAAGTTGGACTTGGAGGAAATCAGCATAAAGGTAATAGGCAAGATGAAGCTGCTTATTTTCAGGTTAGGATAGAAGAATCATGTATATAGCACGTATATTGTATCCGATAAAAGTTCTGGGGCCTGGAGAGAGAATTGGAATTTGGATGAATGGATGTGAACATAGATGTAAAAATTGTAGTAATCCAGAATTATGGAACTTACAAAATAAGTACAAAACAGATATAGATATAATAACAAAACTGATAAATGCTGTAAGTGATAATCATATTGTAGATGGATTTACATTAACGGGAGGAGACCCGTTTTATCAGCCGGATGCTTTGGAGAAGTTATTGCCATATTTATATTCATTAAATAAAGATATTTTAGTATATACTGGTTATAGTTATAATTTTATAAAAAAAAATTATAAACATTTATTAAGATACATAGCGGTTTTGATTGATGGAAAATATATTGAAAAAAAAAATACAGGTGCTGTTTTAAGAGGATCTGATAATCAAACAATATATTATCTAAATGATGATTATCGAGTAAAGTATGAAAAATATTTAAAACAATCGCATAGTAGAATTCAGAATTTTACATTAGTGGATGGGGGAGTATCAGTTGGGATTCATTTGCCCGGTTATAAAAGACGA
>OBXO01000910.1_pt1 | contig 17330 bp, 13 predicted proteins | sample 1501431 | NCBI WGS metagenome assembly OBXO01 (sample SAMEA2580163, study PRJEB22360) | human gut metagenome | biome: human gut; feature: human-associated habitat; material: faeces | place: Denmark | collected 2008/2010 | reverse complement strand
GGGGTTGCGCTTAGTTTCATTTGTTCCTTTTTTCTAAGGAATATTCTTTTAGGTGTTATCGTTTTTATAGTTTCTTTTGGCTTTGTCATGTACAAACAAAGAGCAGCTTTCCTTGCATCTTCAGCCGCATCTGCTTATAAGAAGGGGCAGATTGAGAAGAGCTTTATGCTTTATGAAAAGGCTATTCAACTAGAAGGGTGCCCGGGTATGGTTAAAATCTTATATGCGTATCGTTTAATAAGTGAAGGTAAAATAAATGAAGGCGCAAAAATTTTAGGGACACTTAGCTATGATACCATGGATGATAATGAGCGTCTTAACTATAATGCAACAAATGCATTAAGTATTTGGAAACAAGGCGGCTTACATAGAGCCATTGAGATTTATGAAGCGCTTTTAAATGATAAAGATAGTATTCTTATTTATGAGACTTTAGGTTATCTCCTCATATGTGCGAAAAATTATAAAAAGGCACTGGAGTTTAACTTAAAAGCGTTTGAGTTTAATAATACCAGTGAGCGTATTAAATGTAATCTTGCAACAAGTTATTACTATGCAGGTCATGAGAAAGAGGCTGTTAAACTTTATAAAGAGCTTATAGCTGATTATGCAAACTTCCCAGAACCTTATTACTACTATGCTCTGATTTTACAAGGATGTGAAAAATATAAAGGTGCCCTTAAGTACTTCAATATGGCATTAGAAAAGAAATTTTCTCATATCTATACACTAACTGAGGAAGATATACAATGTAAACTTAAAGAAGTGGGAGGGCACATTGGGGCATAGGACATAGTTCCCAATGGTAGAGTTAATAACTGATTAGCCATTAAAAAATGTAGAAAATATAAGTGATACTATAAAATAAAAGTAGCAATTTTGAAGGAAACTTCTTGATTGCTATTTTTTTATAATGAATCTACTTTAGGGTGTACATATTATTTTAAAGTAAGGCACTATAAAAAACAAATCTAATTAAGCAAGTCTAAAAATAAGTTTTAGACAAACAAAGACTTTTGTCTATTGTTATGGGATGTAATAAGCATGTAATATTAGATTGAAAATTCTATGGATACATAGGAAGGAGTAAAATCGTGCTAATAAAATTACTGAAAAATAGTTTAAAGATTTATAAAGTAGATCTTTCAAAAATATATAGGAACTGGGTTAGTCTAGTTGTATTAGGAGGCTTAATCTTATTACCATCTCTTTATGCATGGGTTAACATTTATGCTTCTTGGGATCCTTATGGAAATACTAAAGGTATTAAGATAAGTGTTGTGAATGAAGATAAAGGTAGCAGTATTAAAGGGAGTGAAGTCAATATTGGAACAGAGGTTGTAAGCTCTCTCAAGGAAAATGAAAGTTTAGGTTGGACTTTTTTTGAGAATCGAGAAGAGGCACTTGCAGAATTGAACAAAGGAAATGTTTATGCAACTATTATTATTCCTGAGGACTTTTCTAAAAAGATATTAACCCTTATAGATAAAGAACCTGTTAAGCCGCAGCTTGAATACTATGTCAATGAAAAGATTAATGCTATTGCACCAAAGATTACAGATAAAGGTGCAGCAACGATACAAAGTCAAATTACAAGTTCTTTTATTGAAACAGTAGCAGATAAAGTGATTGAAGTTATGCACTCTGTGGGCGTTGAGGTCGATAAACAATATCCTACTATTGAAAAATTAGAAAATATGATAATAGGCCTGCAGGATAAGTTCCCAACTTTAGAGGTGGGGTTAGAGTATCTTACAGAAAAAGCAAGGGATGGTAAAGTATTTGTTGATAGGCAAGATCAAAATATAATTCAATTAGAAAAAATAATAAGCCAGCTTATAGGCTTTAATGATGATATTACTCAAACTTTAGATGAACTAAGCACTAAACCAGAAGAAGTAATTCCTGAAATAAAAGAAGACCTGATACTTATCCAAACAATTTTTGCAGATATAGCACGCTCTACTACTGAGCTTAAAGAAGCTATAGAGCTTAATAAGCCTGTACTTATCAATGATATTGATCAAGGTATTGCAAAGCTAGAAGGGATAAAAGAGCGTCTAACGGGAATTACAAATAAGTTAGGTGAATTAGATCAAGATATAAGTAGTACGGTTAGTGATGTAGAACATGAGCTTATAAGTACTTTAAATGATTACATAAATGCGTTAGAAGAATTGAAATTAAATTTAGATACACCTGAAGGTGCTTTAAAGGTTTTAAGCAAGATAGAGCATATTCATTATAAATTAGCAGATCAAATTCAAAGCTTACGAAAAACTATTGAGGGAGTGGCTGAAGGGATAGACGGTCAATTAGCTAAACTTCAGTATATTTTAGAGAAGATAGAAGCTATTAAACCGTTACATGATTTAGAAAAGACTCCTTCTGCATCGTATATCATATCATCGGATGAAGAGTTACGAGTATTAGAGGAGAATAGTAATACTGAGTTAGATACCAATTTTCTAAGTGAAATAGAAGATATTTTAGCTTTAGTAGGTGAAGCTAAGGAGAATATGAGTCATAACAAAGAACTATTTAGTGATGCTTTATATCTATTAGAGGATATGGAAGATAGTCTAACAGCTATGAAGGATGGTTTTAATAACTCAAGCCTTGTAGAGGAAAAATTAGGTCAATTAAAAGTACAAGGTAGAGGGTTAAGTAGTGTGGTTGGAACAATTCGAGCACGTATAGACGTGAAAGTAAATGGTATTTTAGATAAGTTATCTACTGTTGAACAGATTATGAGAGAAGTAGCCAGTGGGGCTAATGGGTTAAAAAATATTATCATGAGTGTAACCAGTGGCGGAAGAGAAAAGGTTGAGGAAATTGTTGATAATATAGAGAAAGTACAAGACAAGCTGGAGGATGTAGCACATAAAGTCATCAAAGCTTCTCACAGTAAGGTAGATAAAGTCGAAACGAAGGTAGAAGATATTAAAGTAAACTTAGCAGAGCTTGAAAAGCGACTAGGTAAGCTAAATAGTGTTCTAGAAGATAGGGGAGTGCTTGAAGAAACATTGCAAAATATAGCACAGCTTAACTTTAATATCCAGGCCTCTTTAGATCAGACAATTGATTTATTAGATGCTGACTTCATAACTAAAATTAAAGAGGAGCTTAGTAAAGTTTCAGTATTTACAGGAGATATAAGCGGATTACTTGGTAATGTTAAAAACGAATTAAATTATTTAAGGGAATTTGGTGTACGTTTAGGTGAAAAGAGTGAATTATTAGTAGAAGATATTAATGAAGTGAAAGCCCATGTACCCCAAATAGAAGAAGATATAGATAAGGTAGTAGATAAAATTAATTTTATTAATGAAAATGTGGATATTAAGGAATTAATCAATGAGCTGACCATGGATAATAGTGAAAAGAGTAATTTCTTAGCTGCACCAGTTATTTTAAATACACATAAGTTGTATCCTATGGAAAATTATGGTGCAAGTATGACACCATTTTATACAACACTTTGCTTATGGGTAGGGGCCTTATTACTTTGTGCGCTCTTAACGACTAAAGCCCAAAATGCAGATTTTGAATATACACCCGTAGAGGAGTATCTTGGAAAATATCTTTTATTTGCAACCCTTGCAGCATTACAAGGATTTATTGCATCAGTTGGAGATATTGTAGTATTAGGTGTAGAGGTGAAACAGCCTGTATTGTTTATAGGCTTAGCTGTGTGCTATAGCATAATTTTTACTGCAATTGTTTACACCTTAGTATCACTATTTGGCAATGTAGGTAAGGCTATAGGCGTTGTTTTATTAGTATTGCAACTTGCGGGTTCAGGTGGCACTTTCCCTATACAAGTTACACCTGACTTTTTCCAAAAAATCCATGAGCTCTTACCTTTTACGTATGGTATTAGTGCTATGCGAGAGGCAATCGCTGGAGTTTACTATGAGACACTGGCTAAAGATTTAGTAGTACTTGGTTTATTCTTTATCTTCTTTATCTTTATTGGGGTTTTATTAAAGAAAAAAGCTAATGCATTCCTTCATCAATTCTCTAAAAAATTAGGTGAATCAGGTGTTATAGAACATTAAAGTGAAAATTATAAACTATTGAAAAAAGTTAGACATAGAGATAGAATAAAAATAATATGAGGTAAGATAGTTAAACTTTAATACTAAGGAGATTACTATGACTACAAAAGAAAGAATGCATAGCCAAAAAGTCTATTTCTGTGATGATGAAGATTTAGTAAGAGAACAAGAACAATGTTTAGAAATTTTATATGATTTCAACCATACTAGGCCATCAGAAAAGGAAAAGAGACAAGAAATTTTAAAAAGTCTTGTGGCAGAATTAGGAGAGAACTGTTATATTGAACCCCCTCTACATACTAACTGGGGAAGACATACGCATTTTGGCAATAATGTTTATGCTAATTTTAATTTGACTTTAGTAGATGATACAGATATTTTTATTGGTGACAGTGTTATGATTGGGCCTAATGTAACGATTGCAACTGCTGGGCATCCTATTGATCCAGAGCTTAGAAAAAAGGTTGCACAGTATAATATTCCTGTACGTATAGGGAATAATGTTTGGATAGGAGCTGGAGCAGTTGTATTACCTGGGGTAAGCATTGGTGAAAATACTGTTATTGGTGCGGGAAGTATAGTCACAAAAGATATACCAGCTAATGTTGTTGCAGTAGGAAATCCTTGTCGTGTATTACGTGAAATTAATGAGAGAGATAAAATATATTATTATAAAGATATGAAGATAGATATTAAATAATTTTAATTGCTTCTGTATACCAGCTATTGCTTGCTACATCTGTAAAGCCTATTCCGTTATTAGAAGTAGATAGGATGTTACCGGAAACATTTGTAAAGCCACGACTTGATGAAGTCAGTACAAAATCATAGCTTTCTGTATCACTTGAGCTTTGCATATTACCGCCAAAGCTATTAGGACGACCTGAGTTTTCCATACCTTCAGGAGGAGCAGGGCGTTCACTGTGGGCATTCATATCTGGGCGGTTGCCTTTACCTCCATTTAGGGAGGTACCTCCATGGTGAAGCTGTATGCCACTGCTATAAGAAGTAATTGTGCTATACAAACCATCTTGCTCAGTACCAGAGATATCCCCGCCTTTATATACATGATAAGTCCCTTCAGTAAGAGTAGGTGTACTAAATGAAATATAAGTATAGTCATAAGGGAAATCATAAGCAAAAATTGGGACATCTTTTTCATCTGTTACAACGATTAAATCATCTGTATCCTCAGCAAACTGTAGAAACATAAAAAGTTGTTCGGAATTACTTTCAAGTGGGTCATACATACTGCCTGCACCAATCACTGTACCGCCATTAATAGAGGTACCCATATCAGAGTCGATGCCACCATCCATACTATTTGGGTTGGCAAGAGAAATAACAGTACCATCATTGATCACAATCCATCCATTAGAGTCGATACCATCACCTTCTTTACCATTCCCAGCAAAGATACTTAGATAACCACCATTAATAGTAAGGACACTAATACCATCTTCATTAACATTAATGCCATCATCAGCAGATTGAATATAGATAACGCCACCGGTTAGAGTAAGGTGCATTTCGGTGTCTAAACCTTCATTATCAGCAGTAATATTAAGAATACCATTTCCTTTGGATTCACCATCTATTTCCATACTCATACGAGAATAAAAAGCACCGTCATATTTATGAAGTTTCTTTTGTTCATCGTTATCTTTGTAAATACGTGCCACATGTGAGCCTGTTATAGCATTTACAGAATCATCTGCAAGGATAACACGTGCACCAGCTTGTGAGGTATCTACTTGGTTGGTGGCTGTTTCTGTAGTAGCATCTGTATTACATTCGTATACTTTATAAAAGAAGATAGCAGGTGCTACTGTACAATTAATATTTACATTATCAAGAATTAAAGTAACTTTATCCTTTTCTTCCTTACCGACATTAACAAAAATTTGTCCATAAGAGAGCTCACCAGATATGCGATAAGTACCTGGTTGTGTGATATTAACAACTGTATGCTTAGCAGCTTCTTTAGCGCTATGACGCTCACTGATAGTACCTTCACCATAAGGGTTACCACTTTCGTAAGAGTCTTTATCTTCATAGTAGATAATATCGTGACTCGTATAGACGGCATTGCTACTATCATTAGAAACAGCGACCCCATCTACTAAAATATTGTCATCCGATAAAGAGATGGAGATTTCACGAGAGAAAATAGGAACTTCCGCTGATGAAACAATTTTCACCTGATCTAAAGCTAAAATAGGTGTAACAGGAAAGAGTAGTAGGCAAGTGGAAAGGGCACTACTTAAAAATTTCTTCATCTTCATATTAAAACCTCCATTTTTGTCTCTATATTGAAAACTATAGAAATAAGAATACATGACTAGAATGAAAGTAGGGTGTTTATTAAGTGAAGATTAGGTGAACAAGAATAAAGTAAAAAACTCTCTATTACTAGAGAGCTTGAATAAAATTAATAAACACAGTAATGACAGCTGAGTTAATAAAGTCAATAAATAAACAGCCGACAATAGGTACTACAAAGTAAGGAGTAGGAACAAAGCCATATCGATTAGTCAGTTCATCCATATTGGCAATGGCATTGGGTGTAGCACCCATACCAAAGCCACATATTGCAGAAGCAAATACAGCAGCTTCATAGTTTTTACCCATGACTCTATAAGTAATGATGTAAGCAAATAATCCTACTAGGAGCACCTGCGCTAGGAGTAGAATTATAAGTGGCAGTGCTAGGCTAAAGAGTTCCAAAAGTTTTAGTCCTATAAGCGCCATGGTTAAGAAAAAGGATAAGCTTAATCCACCAAGTGTTTCTATTTCCTTTTCTACAATTTCTTTTCCTAGGAAATCATAAATATTTCTTATAATAGCAGCTACGATCATGGCACCAATATAGGAAGGAAAAGCAAGGCCTAATGTTTCAATCCATTCAGAGACGATAGAGCCTATGCCCATGGCGATGAATAAAAAGCAGGCACCTGCCATGAGTTTTTTATAAGATAATATATTATGATTTTCTTCATTATAATCCCCTACTTCATCGGGAATCCTACCTGATTTTTCATCACAAACTGTTTTTAAATGATGGTGCAGTATTAAATTTCTAGCAACTAAACCGCCAATAATACTTCCCATAATAAGGCCAAAGGTAGCAGAGGCTATAGAAACACTAGTGGCACCTGAGATTCCCATATCTTCAAGAATAGGTCCAAAGGAGCCTGCTGTTCCATGTCCACCTACCATTGGAATAGAGGCAGTGCAGAGTCCTAAAAGGGGAGAAAGGTGAAAGAGGGAAGCTAGGGTGGTACCCACTACATTTTGCAAAATAACGAGTAAGATGGAAAGACCTAGAAAAGTAATGACTTTACCCCCACCTTGTTTTAATATTTTAAAACTGGCAGTAAAACCGATGCTAGTAAAAAAAGCAGTCATAAATATATTTTGCAGCGAGGTATCTAGATTGATGGTAAAAGCGCCTGTAAGATTAAAAGTAAGCATAATGAGTGCTACTATAAAGCCCCCTACAACAGAGGGTGGAATACAGTATTTATTTAAGATATTAAATTTATTTCTAAGATATTTACCCATATAAAACACTAGAGAGACTAAAGCCATAGTTTTATAAACATCTAAATTTAATGTCATTGGCCAAGGCATCCTTTCTTTAGTAAAGTACTATAGTGTTAGTATGTAAAATATGATGTAGACTATACAGAACCATAGAAATCATTATAAAAATGTAATAGCAATAGACAGTAGATTGCTAAAAATATACAATGAATAGTAGAAAGACTTTTTCATAAAAGGGTGATACGTATGCTGTTTAAGAATAAAATTAAAAAACAAATAGAGCTTCAAATTAATGATTTAAAGCTCTATTTAGAAAATAATTATAAAGATTTAGCTATTCAGGCAAGAAAGGATACTATTGCGCTAGTTGAGCAAAGTTATAAAAATAAGCAAATAAATGAAAAAACCTATTTAAAATATCAAAAGCAGTTAGGTGAATATACAGAGCAGATGAAAGATTATAATCATCAGAAATTTTATAGATCTTAGTAATCTAATGAAGAGATAGTTTTATAGCTAACGATAATATTTTGATAAGAGAAGATATTTTGTTTTAAAATACAAAAAGCTAACCTAAGTCGTCTCTCTCCCTTTTAATAGACAGACTTAAGTTAGCTTTTTGTGTTTGTGGCAATAGATCCTACAGAGCAGTTATTCAATCCAACTTGCTTTTATTAATCTTAGCCATAGGCATTGGTGCCGGTTAGATTTACCTTATGACACGCTCTGCATGCAGTAGACTATAGGTGGAAGAGGTCTTTATGACGTACCACTGCAAGATTCTGAATGAGGAGCGTGCATAAAGGGATTACTTTAGGCACTAGGGCGTTAAGCTTTGATAGAAGATAGCACATAATGGATAGAAGAATGGAAGTGTAGAGAAATAACCTGAGCCTGATTTAGTTGCCACATCCTAAGGCAGGTCAGTCCCAAGAAGCAGTTTGTCAGATAGGGTAGGGAGAGAACCTTAGCTTTCAAACTTTTTCTTAGTGGTGTAAGCTCTATCGCTACCTAGGAATACTTTAAAGCTTGCACTTGATATTCTTATTATGCGACTAAATTATTTAAGAGTCTAGATTAAAATATAGAAAAATTAAATTTTGGCGTAATCCCTAAATTTATAAAAATAAAAATAGACGTATTTTTTAAAGGGGGGCTAGAAATTAAAGAAATGCATTTAATACTTTATATAAGAAAAATAAAGATTTACTGGTTAAAGTGATAGGTTAATGTAACACTTGAATCCTAAGGGTTTAAAGGTACTTTGAATCTTAAATAGTTTGATTATAAAATAATTTGATAAAAAAATAGTTTGATATTCGAAATAAATTAGTTTATAATAAGTAAGAAATACAGGATAATACAGGAGATAGACTAATGAAAAAAATATTAAAGATTACAGGGATAAGTATTGGTTCTATTCTATTAGTAGCAGTACTTGGCTTAGGAATTATATTTTCGGGAGAAATTCGTACGTTGCTTACTTTTAAACAATTAAATGATCAACCTTTTTATGAAATGACCTATCATGCAGATTATGGTCTTGATGAATTTTTAGAACAAGGTGCAGCTACAGATGATGAACTTGTAAGCTTTGTAACGAAGAAGATCTTAAAGGGTGTTTCTTTTGAAGTAAACCCAGATGGTGCATGCAGTACTTTTATAGCCACAACACCAGAAGGCGATGATCTATTTGGAAGAAATTTTGACTATGTACCTTCAATTGGTTTAATTGTGCGTACAGCCCCTAAAAATGGTTATGAATCTCTATCTGTGGTTAACTTAAATCACTTAGGATTAAGTCAGGAAAACATGCCAACTAAAAACCTTTTAAATCGTATTATTACTTTAGCAGCACCTTATGCGCCTTTAGATGGTATGAATGAAAAAGGACTTTCAATTGGTGTACTTGTAATTAACAAAGGAATTGTACATCAATCAACAGGTAAAGTACCTATTACAACAACTTCAGCAATCCGTATGATTTTAGATAAAGCAGCAACTGTTGATGAAGCTATTGCTTTACTTGAAAAATATGATATGAACTCAAGTGGAGATACAGGTTACCATTTTCAAATTGCTGATGCCGAAGGGAATACAGCTATTGTAGAATACATAGATAATGAAATGCACGTTTTAACAAAAGAAGAGGGCTATACAGCAGCAACAAACTTCGTGCTTTATAATGATATGAATGAAGGAAGTGGGCAAGATCGTTATGAAGCCATTAAAGCTAAACAAGCTGAAACGGGTGGCATCATGACAGAGGATGAGGCCTTAGAGCTTTTACTTAGTGTACCATCACAAGGTATACGTGTAATTGAAGGTCTTAACGAAGAAATTGAATCAGATACACAATGGTCTTGTGTTTATAATTTAGATGACTTAACAATGCAAATTTGTACAGGCAGAGATAGAGAAAGAATTTATAACTATAAGTTAGAAAAGTAAAATCTAGTGCCTATAAAAAAGAAGCTATTACATTATTTAAAGGTAATAGTTTCTTTTACAAAGCTATCAATAAAAATAATATAAAAACTTATATACTAAATGGTTTCAAAATAAAAACAGATAGAATAGCTTACAAGTATAAAAACAACATGGAGGATAGAGCGTGTATGAAAATTAAACTTATTACAGATTCAGCTTGTGATTTACCATTAGAATACATCCAAAATAATAGTATTGATGTAGCCTTCCTTGAAGTGAATGTAAAAGGAGAATTTATTCAAGATGACTTCGGCCAAACTATGCCACACAAACAGTTTTATGAATTACTCCGTCAAGGCGAACAGACAAGTACTTCACAAGTTAACATTCATACTTTTGAAGAAATTTTTGAGAAACATGTACAAGAAGGATATGCTGTTATTTATATAGGTCTTGCATCGGCTTTAAGTGGAACATTTAATAGTGCCATTGCAGCACGTATGAATGTATTAGAAAAGTATCCTAAAGCAGATATTTCTGTAATTGATTCAAAAAGTGCATCTCTAGGGGAAGGTTTACTTGTAACAAAAGCTTGTGAAATGATCAAGAGAGGTTGTAGCAAAGAAGAGATTGTAAACTGGGTAGAGGCAAATTGCAGTAAAGTCATTCATGCTATTACGGTAGATGACTTGAACTTCCTTAAAAGAGGTGGCCGTATATCTGCCGCAACAGCAGTGATTGGTGGCATGTTAGGTATTAAGCCAAGTATCAAGTTTGATAGTGAAGGGAAGGTAATACCAGGAGCTAAATTAAAGGGAAATAAAAACGCTCTTAGATATCTAGCGAATCAGGTAGTAGAAAAAGGTGTAGATTTAGAGAACCAAACAATCTTTATTTGTCATGCTGATGTAGAAGAAAATGCACAGATTTTAAAGGAAATGATTTTAGAAAAAGTTGCAGTTAAAGACGTTGTTATAAATTATATTGGTACAGTAATTGGCACACATGGTGGGCCAGGTGCTATGGCTGTGATGTTTTTAGGAACAGAAAGATAGTAGAAGTAGCAAAAAAGCACTCTCATTTTAAAAATGAGAGTGCTTTTTTGCATGTTAAGTAGAAAAAGTAATACATAACGCAATGTGAGATGCTTGACAAAACAAAAATGAGATATTATATTTACTGTTATTGATATTCATTATCAAAAAATAAGGAGGGACAATAGTATGATGATTAACAAAAGGCTTATAAGCCTATGTGAGGAAAGTAAAAAATTTATTGGCCTTACAGTGCTTATGAATTGGATAGCGCTATTATGTAATATTATGATTATCCTGTTTGTAGGAGATTTTATTAATAGTATTTTACATAGAACACCTATAAAAGGAGCCAGTATGCTTTACTTAATAGGTTTATTGGCAATACGTTTTACAAGCAATTTATTATATGGAAAGTTTTCAGCACTTGCTTCAGAGCACACAAAAACAAAGTTAAGAGAGAGTGTGTATAAAAAGCTTTTAAAGCTTGGAATAGGATATGGGCAAGTAGAAAGTACAGCTTCACTTGTACAGGTAATGGTAGAAGGTGTTGAGCAGTTAGAGATTTATTTTGGTAGGTATTTACCTCAGCTTATTTATGCTTTGCTTGCACCTATTACGCTGTTTGTGGTGGTTATGACCATTTCATGGAAGGCAGCGACAGTACTACTTATTTGTGTACCACTTATACCTGTATCTATTATTGCGATTATGAAATTTGCTAAGCGTATTTTAAAGAAATACTGGAATAGCTATGCAAACTTAGGTGGGACATTCTTAGAAAACTTACAAGGCCTTACAACACTTAAAGTTTTTGATCAAGATGAACAGTACCATCAGAAGATGAATGAAGAAGCTGAAAACTTTAGGGTTATGACTATGAAAGTCCTTAGTATGCAGCTTAACTCTATTAATATTATGGATTTAGTAGCTTTTGGAGGTGCAGCAGCAGGAACGATCATTGCGCTTATGCAGTTTTCAAGAGGTGAGATTTTAGTGGGTGACCTACTTGTAATTATTTTACTTTCAGCAGAATTTTTCATCCCAATGCGTTTATTAGGTTCTTACTTCCATATTGCTATGAATGGCATGACAGCATCAGATAGAATTTTTAAGGTATTAGACAGTGAAGAGCGTATAGATGGTAAAAAAGAGACTAGGTTAAAAGACAATCCTATTGTATTAGAAAATATAGATTTTAGCTATGAAAAAGGAAGACAGATTTTAAAACAAGTCAATATGGAAATTACACCGGGAGGACTTACAGCTATCGTAGGAGAGAGTGGTAGTGGTAAAAGTACTGTAGCTTCCTTGCTACTAAGAAGTTATGATGTGCAAAAAGGTTGTATTTATTGGGGAGAGAGTAAGCTGTCTGATATAAGCTATGCATCACTTTATGAACAAATGAATTTAGTTTCAACAAATAGCTATATTTTCAATGGATCCATAAAAGATAATCTACTTATGGGTAATCCGAAAGCTACAGACTTAGATGTTAAAAATGCCTTAGAGCGTACAAAACTGATGAAATTTGTGGAAGGACTAGCGCAAGGCATTGATACACTGGTTGGTGAAGGTGGAGGACTTTTATCAGGAGGGCAAAAACAAAGATTAGCTTTAGCAAGGGCTATATTAGCTGATAGAGAAGTTATGATCTTTGATGAATCGACTTCTAATATTGATGTAGAAAGTGAAGAAGCTATTTGGGAAGTTATCTATGAACTTGCTAAAGAAAAGACTATTATTGTTATTTCACACCGTTTAGCTAATGTAAGAGAGGCTAAGAAGATTTATGTAATGAAAGAAGGACAAGTAGTAGAACAAGGAACACACGATGAGCTTTATAGAGCGAAACAAGTTTATTATAGCATGGTAGAGAAACAAAATGAATTAGAAACAATTAGGGAGGTGATTTAGTATGAAACGCCGATCAGGTTTAAGCATTATGAGAAGGTTAATCCTTGAACTAAGTACTTTAACACCTGTTATGATGATTACTATTAGCATGGGTGTACTAGGTTTCTTAGCAGCTATAGCTATCACTGTTTTTGGAGCAGTTGCTATAGGAGCTTTTATAGGAGAAATTACTTTTATAAGTTTTAAAGGGGCTCTTATTGTAATGGGGGTATGTGCTGTATTAAGGGGGCTTTTAAGATATGTGGAGCAGTTATCAGGTCACTATATTGCCTTTAAAATATTAGCTATATTAAGAGATAAGATCTTTACTGCCCTTAGAAAGCTGGCACCTGCTAAGTTAGAGGGTAAAGAAAAAGGAAATCTTATTTCAATGGTAACATCAGATATTGAGCTTTTAGAAGTTTTCTATGCTCATACTATAGCACCAATCTGCATTGCCATTATTACGAACAGTATTATCACCTATATTCTTTTTAGAATACACCCATCTTTCGGTTTAATCGGTGGTTTATTCTTTATTGCTGTAGGGCTTATTATTCCTTATGCTTCTTCAATCTATGGAAAAGCAGCAGGTGTACGTTATAGGCAGACTTTTGCTAAGACTAACAGTTACATACTTGACTCCTTAAGAGGACTAAAAGAAATTTTATTATTTAATAATAGTGAGGCACGTTTAAAGGCTGTTAACCACAGTTCTGAAGAGTTAAATAAGAGTCAAGCAAAGATTAAAGGGCATGAGGGGCTTGTAAGAGCGCTTTCAGACTTAATGGTTATGCTTGCTATTTTAACCACTGTATTTGTAGGAAGTGGGTTATACGAAAGTGGGGCTGTAAACTTTGCACAGTACCTAATTGCTATTGTTATTTTGGCAGCATCTTTTGGACCGGTAGTAGCTTTAAGTAATCTATCTAATACACTACTTCAGACTTTTGCCTGTGCAGAAAGGCTTTTTGACTTACTAGATGAAGTACCAGAAGTTCATGAGGTACCAGGTAATCAGCAAATTACAAGTAATGAGATTAGCTACAATCAAGTAAATTTTGAATATCCTAATAGAAGTGGTGTTCTATTAGAAGGTGTTTCGATGACTATTAAAAAGGGCGATAAAATTGCTTTAATTGGTGAGAGTGGTATTGGAAAAAGTACCTTCGTTAAATTACTTATGCGCTTTTTTGATGTTACAAGTGGTAATATCCGCATTGAAGATAGAAATATTAAAGAAATTCCGACTAAGAGTTTGAGAAAAACTCAGACTTTAGTAAGTCAAGAAACTTATTTGTTTGATGAAACGATTGAACAAAATATTAAACTTGCAAAAGCTAATGCAACGAGAGAAGAAGTTATGGCTGCCGCTAAGAAGGCTTCTATCCATGATTTTATTGAGACGCTTCCTAGGGGCTACGACACAAGAGTAGGAGAGTTAGGGGGCAATGTATCTTCAGGTGAAAAACAACGTATTGGACTTGCAAGAGCATTCCTAAGAGAGAGTGAAGTTTTAATTTTAGATGAGCCAACAAGTAATCTGGATACTTTAAATGAAGGTGAAATTCTTAAAGCTATTAAAGAAAATAGTAAGGATCAAACTATAGTTTTAATCTCACATAGAAAATCTACAACAGCGATTTGTGAAAAGACATATAAGATTCAAGATAGAAAAATTATATTAGAGGCATAGAAAATATGGGAGGTAACCTATGAAAGGAATCAAGAAAATTGCATATACTACAATTGGATTTATAAGTTTAATATTAGGCGTAATAGGTGTTATACTTCCCATATTGCCTACTACACCTTTTTTATTACTTACGTCTTTCTGTTTTCTAAGAAGCTCAGAGCGTATTAATGAGTGGTTTAAAGGCACTAAGATTTACAAAAAGCATTTACAAGATTTTGTAGAAGAAAACGCCATGACTATGAAGCAAAAAATCATAATATTAGCTTTTTCTGAATCACTTATACTTATACCCTGTATATTAGTAGATAATCTGATGATGCGAATGACACTCGTAACGATTATGATACTTAAGCTTTACTACTTTATGTTTAGGATTAGAACAATTAAAGAGTAATTAAGAAAATCCTTGTATAGTATATCAATAGGCTATACAGGGATTTTTTATATGAAAACTTAGGTATCTATAAGAAAAAAGACTACTTTACTAAACATAAGTTTGAAATATAAAGATACATGGCTATAATAACTATAAAAGAGTTAATAAAATGGGTGAGAGATATAACGAATATAAAAGAGAAATGAGAGGAAAAACTATGAAACAAAAGAAAAGTTTACTAATTATGATGATAGTATGCATGAGTATACTGCTTGGGGGGTGTGCAAGCCCAAGTAGTAACGGATCGACAAATAGAGAAGTACAAGCGCTTAAAGAGCATCCAATTGTAACCATGAGTATTAAAGATTATGGCACAGTTACCTTAGAACTTTATCCAGAGAAGGCACCTAATACAGTCAATAACTTTGTTACATTAGCCAACAGTGGCTTTTATGATGGACTTACTTTCCATCGTATTATTGAAGGATTTATGATCCAAGGTGGAGATCCAGAAGGGATTGGGACAGGGGGACCAGGATATAGCATCCCAGGTGAATTTGCATCTAATGGCTATACAGAGAATGATTTAAAACACACTAAGGGAGTAATCTCTATGGCGAGAAGTCAATCTCCAGACTCTGCAGGCAGCCAGTTCTTTATTATGTCAGCAGATAGCCCACACTTAGATGATCAGTATGCAGCTTTTGGAGAAGTAACTTCAGGTATTGAGATTATAGAAGCAATTGAAAAAGTAGCAACGAACTCTATGGATAAGCCTTTAGAAAATGTTGTGATAGAAAGTATTACAGTAGATACAAATGGAGAAACAGTTCCAGAAGTTGTAAAGATAGGGCAATAAAATACAGTATATAATAGACGGTAGATTAATTGGTCTACCGTCTTAAGTTATTGAGCAATGAATAAAGATAAAGGAGACTACAACATGTATTTAACAGAATTAGAATGGCGAGGTTGGCATTTCTCTATAGAAGAAGATGCACAAATTTTTGGAAAAACTAAGGTGATAGCAGAGCGTGATGCTATAGAGGAAATTTTTTATACCACAGCAGATTATTTAAGTGAAGAGCTTTGTGAAGAATGGTACGAGCAGTATTTATATGTGTATGGATAATCTTTAATAGCACTTAAATAAGTTTTTCTATAAGTTGGACAAAACGTGAATCTTTGTTGAGTGGATCAAATAGACCTTGTGCTGTCAGCATATAGTAGAGGCGTTGACACTCATTTACTTCTCCATTATTAGGATAAGTATTCTTATCAAATTCACACAAGCTGATAAAAGGAGAAGTATAATGAGAGGAAGCGGGAAGATCATCATAACATTTAGCATGGAAGAAGGCTTGATTTAAATGGAGTAAACAGCTTTCTAGGTCGTGCTTAGCTAAATAAAGTTCCGCAAGCCTGCGGTGGTTTCTAGCAAGGCTACTATGGAAATAGAGGTAGTTTTCATCAGGAATGATAAGTTGATATAACTTATTAGAACTAAGTACAAAGTCTATTTTTTCATCAATACTTAAATGGGGAATATTCTTTCCTTTAGTGAAACTAAGGTGAATGAGTGTTTGAGCTGCAAGATCAGTCAATTTTAATAAATTAGTTTGTTGTTGTTTAATGCACGCCTCTCCTTCTAATAAATCTTCAAGTAAGCGTTCTTTACAAGAATCGAGAGAGGAAAAATGTTCTATTAATGTGAGGGCTTTATCCTTTTGATTAACAACAGGATAATACTTACAAAGCATAAGTGTTGCATGAAGTTTTAGGTTTAAATCACTACAGTCAGACAGGATAAGTTCATTAAGTTTAACAGCTTCGTCTAGATAATGGTTATCTAAAGCAAACTGATGATTTGCATCTAATCCTTCATAACAGGATATGAGTGAATCAGCTAGATCAGATAGAACAATATAATTTCTTGGATATTCTAAAAACATTTCTCTACATAAAGCAATACATTCTCTTATAGCACCCTTTCTTTTTAAGTCATCATATTGTGTTTTATAATCGGTAAATTTCTGAGTATGTGTATAGGTACTTAAAGAGAATAGCTCATCTGTAGAGACGTTAAAAAAGAGAGCAATAGTTGGAATAAGAGCAATATCTGGGTAACTTAATCCATTCTCCCATTTACTGATAGATTGTGCAGATACATTAAGATAGTCTGCTAGTTTTTCTTGGGTAAAATAACAATAACGCCATAAGCGTAAAGAAAACAACTAGAGGTTGAGAGAGTTAGCTAAGAGAAAAAAGAATTTTTTTCGAAAAAATATTTA
>OBXO01000899.1_pt1 | contig 17591 bp, 13 predicted proteins | sample 1501431 | NCBI WGS metagenome assembly OBXO01 (sample SAMEA2580163, study PRJEB22360) | human gut metagenome | biome: human gut; feature: human-associated habitat; material: faeces | place: Denmark | collected 2008/2010 | reverse complement strand
TTATGCAAATATAAACAGTCCGCCATAACCAAAAACGGAAAAACTTATGAAAACGTTGTTCTTCAGGACAAGACTGGCACAATCGATTCGAAGATCTGGGATCCCAATTCCCAGGGAATCGACGATTTCGATGCCATGGATTACATAGATGTTGTAGGAGACGTAACCAGTTTCCAGGGAACTCTGCAGTTAAATATAAAACGTGTCCGGAAAGCACAGGCCGGCGAATATGAACCAGCCGATTATCTTCCGGTAAGCTCCAGAGACATTGAAGAAATGTACAAAGAGCTTCTGAGCCTCATCGGTCAGATCCAAAATCCATATCTCAAAGAGCTTACAGACAGCTTTTTTTTGAAAAATGAAAGCTTTATCAAAGCATTTAAATTCCATTCTGCAGCAAAATCCGTGCATCATGGATTTGTGGGTGGGCTGTTAGAGCACACTCTTGGCGTGCTGAACCTCTGCGCAGACTATGTACGTCAGTATCCATTTTTAAACAAAGACCTGCTGTTTACCTCAGCAGTCTTCCATGATATTGGTAAAATGCGTGAATTATCTGCATTCCCGGAGAATGATTACACAGATGACGGACAGCTTCTGGGACACATTTTCATCGGAGCGGAATTACTGGGCAGCAGCATCCGGAAAATACCAAACTTCCCGGCAAAACTGGCAAGTGAATTGAGACACTGCATCCTGGCACATCATGGTGAACTGGAATACGGCTCTCCGAAAAAACCGGCTCTTGCAGAAGCAGTGGCACTGAATCTGGCAGACAATACCGATGCGAAGATGGAGACCATGAAGGAAGTGATCATGGGCGCCGGGGATAATACGGATTGGCTTGGGTATAACCGGTTGTTTGAATCTAATATTCGGAAGACCAGTATATAAGGAAAGATAGATGGTGACGAATTGGCTGGAGCCGGTCGGGGGGGTGTGTGTACGTAATAGATTTTATACAACAAAATAGTCAGGACGTGTATAGCAGGCAGCCCGGTCGGTGCCTGCTATATTTTCAATTGTTATTTACATCAGGTAGATGAAAGGGAAATTATTTTAATGAAAAAGAATGATCGAGCAGAAATTATTTCAATGAAGAAGAATGATTTAGTGGAAGTTAAAATAGAAGATATTGGCATGGATGGAGAAGGAATCGGCAAGGTAGACGGATATACGCTGTTTGTCAAAGATGCGGTAATTGGAGATGTGATCGAGGCAAAAATCACAAAAGCCAAGAAAAATTATGGCTATGCAAGAATGATCAACATTAAAGAGCCTTCCCCATACCGCATAGAAGCCAAATGTCCGGTTGCCAGACAATGCGGAGGCTGCCAGATTCAGGAAATGTCCTACGATCAACAGCTCATATTCAAAGAAAATAAAATCCGCAACAATCTGATCCGAATCGGGAAATTTGAGAATCTACCCATGGAGCCTATCATAGGAATGAAAGAACCGTTTTATTACCGGAACAAAGCCCAGTTCCCTATCGGAACAGACAAGGACGGCAATATCATCGCAGGCTTTTATGCAGGCAGAACCCATGACATTATTCCGAATCGAAAATGCTTCCTGGGCGTTGACATAAACGAAACCATATTAGATAAAGTTATTGATTACATGAACAAAAACAAGGTTTCTTCCTACAATGAAACTACCGGAAAAGGCCTGGTTCGCCATATTCTGATCCGTTATGGTTTTCGGACGAAAGAGATTATGGTCTGTATCATTGTAAATGGGAAGTCGCTGCCAAATCAGGAGGCACTGATCAAAAGCCTCTGTGAACTGGATGGAATGACCAGTATAACCCTCAATGTAAATCGGGAGAAGACGAATGTAATCCTTGGAAGAGAGATTGTAGAGTTGTGGGGAAAGGGATATATTGAAGATTATATCGGTGATGTGAAGTATCAGATTTCTCCGTTGTCTTTCTATCAGGTAAATCCGGCACAGACGGAGAAACTCTATGGTACTGCGCTGGAATATGCAGGTCTTACCGGGAATGAGACGGTGTGGGATCTTTATTGTGGGATTGGGACTATTTCGCTGTTTTTAGCTCAACGGGCTAAGCAGGTATTTGGGGTTGAAATTGTGCCGGAGGCAATTGAGGATGCAAAAAGGAATGCGAAGTTAAATGGGATTGAGAATGCGGAGTTTTATGTGGGGAAATCGGAAGAAGTGTTGCCGAAGAAGCTGGCTGAGGGGAATGTGAAAGCGGATGTGATTGTGGTTGATCCGCCAAGGAAAGGGTGCGAGGAGGCTTTGCTTAAGGCTATCCTGGAAATGGGAGTTCCTAAGGTGGTGTATGTGAGCTGTGATAGCGCTACGCTGGCAAGGGATCTGAGGTATCTTTGTGATGGGGGGTATGAGGTTGAGAGAGTACGGGGGGTGGATATGTTTGGGAATACGGGGCATGTTGAGTGCGTTTGTTTAATGGCCCGTACTGGCAAGTAATAGTGCCGAGAATGCCCATAAACTCGGCATTTTGTGAATTTATGCTAAAATTTCTATCCTCTCAAAATATTCAGTTGGTTAAAAAACAATAGCCGAATGCACTCAAAGTGAGTGTTTACAAGGGCTGACCGATTGTTGCCATATGCCTTGGTGAGTGCTTAGGACTACTGACATTATGGGAGTGTGTAGTGTTGTTGACATCAATTTAAGTGTTTTTCACTTTGTGTTAGGTGGAGTGTTTACGGTAGATTTTATTGTATAATATCTACCGACTACTCAACATTAAGACCAAATTGCGACTATGATGATTAGTCTATTTGATAGATTGGAGGTGCAGTATGGAATCTAATCCAAGGGTTCAGATAATACCGGCAAAGCCGAAACCAAGGGATAAACGGGTGGCGATTTACGCTCGTGTAAGCTCCAGCAGTGCGGAACAGCTGAATAGTCTGACCGCTCAAATATCTGGACTGACAAGATTGACGGCGGCAAATCCTACTTGGCTGCTGGTTGATACTTATATTGATATTGCCTCAAGTAAAACCGGATCTCACAGAAAAGAGTTTAATCGTCTGCTTGCAGACTGTACCGCCAACAAAGTGGATATTGTTCTGACGAAAAGTATAAGTCGCTTTGGCAGAGATTCAGTTGAAGTTTTAAATGCTGTTGAAAAATTAGTTTGTGCAGGAGTTAGAGTTGTATTTATAACAGAAGGCATCGATACGGAGAAAGATGACTATAGGTTATATATATCAATTTATGAATCCTTCGCTCAAGCAGAAAATGAAACAAGAAGTGCCAACATTAAGTGGGGCAATAAGCAGCGAGCTGCTAATGGAACATCTAAGCTATATGACAGAAAGTGTTATGGCTACACCCATGATGAAGATGGAAAGTTGATTATTGTTGAAGAAGAGGCAAAGGTTGTTAAGCTGATTTTTGATTGGTATCTTCAAGGTGACAGTGTTGGCATCATTATAAAGAAATTAAAGCAGCAAGGTATTTAGACATCCACCGGAAAAGATAACTGGTCAAAGCGAACGATTGATACAATGCTTAGTAATGATAAAGATGCAGGAAATGTTATTCTTTTCAAAAAAAGTTTGAATAGCGAGCGATAGCTATCGAAGAAAAATCACCCTGCTATTATTTCTGAAGAGACTTTCAAAGCTATGCAGATTGAAAAGGGTCGCAGAAGTAATATTGTTGTAAGTGAAGATGGTGCAAAGAGAAAAAGTACGAAGTATAGTACGAAGAAGAATTCTAAATAATTATATATTGGAGGCAAAGCAATGTCAGAAACAATTATTGCATCTGTTATTGGTGTTGTTGGAGTAGTTATCGGCGCTGTAATCAGCGCTATTACCACTATGATTAATACACGCAACGAGAATAATAGGAATAAAATTTTAATGCAGCAAAAGGATATAGAAACAAAAAGAGAATATCTAGATGGTATTTATAAGAAATTAATTTCTATCATAAATCTTTATCCTAAATCATCGCCAAATGATATTCTCAAATACGTTGAGTATGCGCCGAATTATTCATTGGAATCATTTGATTCTGTGATTACGTCATTAGACTATCAAATCGAAGATTATAAAAAACAATTAAATATCGTGAATATAGATTATCAGAGAAAGTCTGATATTGAAACTCAAATATCCAATAGAGAGTATTTGAAGAAGGAAATATTAGAAATTAGGGACGCGTATTTTGATGCAAGAGATAAATATAAGTCGTTCTGCGAAACAGACAAAGTTATTTTTGACCTATATGCAGGGCAAGAAGTACGGAATTGCCTTGTTCAATTTAAAGTGATGATACACAATGTTTTTATATCTGGACATTGTGTAGGAGCGGATGCTGATGATCCACTACAAAATTGTGTTGAGCTTTGCAGAAGAGAATTAATTAATAGCATGAGAAATGATATTGGGATAAATTGAAGGTTCATATAATTTGAGCATGAATAGCCTACTTGAGATTAGATTTTTGAAATCGCTTCTTCCTATGAAGATTCCTGTGCGTTAGCAGTTTTGCCGACATCTGAATTTCGCACATAAAATAGCCTAACTATTTCATGTGGAGACGGTGGTGGTGCTGATAAGAAAAGACCAGTAAATCACAGGGTTTCGGTGGTTTGAGTGGAAGGTGTAGGTGTGTTTCTGTGTTTGCTTGGGATGAAATATGTTTCCGGTTACCGTGGTGGGGTAAGTAAAATGAATGTTTTGGAAATAGATAAGAAAAAAGAGTTTTACTTTCAGGAGGAAAAAATTAATGAGATGTGATACTACAACGTTAGAAATAGAAACAATTGTTAATCGTATTGAAAATAATGATATAAACCTTCAACCAGATTTTCAAAGAGGTGAAGTCTGGAGTCTGAACAAAAAGAAAAAATTGATTGATTCAATTCTTAGGGGGTGGAAAATTCCACCTATACATTTAGTACAAGCAAAAAGCAATAGATGAAGTTTTAGATGGTCAGCAAAGGCTTGTTGCAATTAAAGACTTTATTAAGGATCAGTTTTCAATTGATGGTAACATAAGACCCCTAGATTCTAAAATAAAAGAGTTAGATGGATATAGATATTCACAATTACCTCAACAAACTCAAAGATTATATAAAAAATATTCACTAACAATAATACGTCTTACAGAATATAATCCTGAAGAACCTGCGGAATTATTTTATAGATTGAATCAACCAGTAAGCCTCACTGCAGCAGAACAGAGAAATGCCTATGTAGGAACAACCAGAGATCAGATTAAAGATTTGGTCAAGCATTTTGTTAAGTTGGGTGCTGATAAAGAAACTTTAGGGTTTTCCAATTCAAGATTAGCTTATGATGAAATTGTATCAAAATTCTGTTATGCCGTCGAAATAAAAACCTTAAGAAAGAAGATTGCTGCAAATGACATTTCTGATAAGTATAGAAGTAATATACCCTTTAGTAATGTAACTATGAAAATTAGTGAGCAAGTATTAACTAGGTTAATGACTACAATAGTAAATGCAAATAATAATTCAATATATAAACCTAAATTTAGTAAAGCTACTTTGTTTAGTTGGCTAGTTTTTATTAAAAATCATAGCGAAATAGAGGATGATAAGTTAGCTGAGAACATAATGCGATTTGAAGCGTCAAGAGATTTTTTAAAAGGAAAAATAAAAGATAATCTATTTGAAAATTATAGTGAATGGTTTAATCCTTTACTTAGCGGGTTTCCCTTTTTTGAAATTATGATTAACACATATAATCAGCGAGCTAGTATGGGCAGTACGGATGCATTATCCATAATATATAGAGATATAATTATTAATGTTTTTTATTCTATTATTATGGATGATAATAATTCGTTATTATTAGATTTTAAGAATTTCTTTGAAGAAAATCAAAATTTAGCGATTACTTTAGATGAAATTTACGATAAATACAAATGGGGAGAAGTATTTTAATGAGATCTGCGCGTGCAAAAGATTATTGGAGAAGAACAATAAAAAGACAATACACGAATTACATTAAAGATATAAACCTAAATAATTATAATGGAATCGAAAATATTGAATTTGCGAAAGGCATCTATGCAATTTGTGGATTAAATGGTGCAGGGAAGTCTACAATAATTTCTGCAATTAAAGATATCTTAGGTATGAATAAAAGTAGAAATGATAGATTAAAAATAGAAGATGCAAAAATAACTGGACATGTAGTTATTAACGGGGAAGAAAAGGAATGTACAAATTTAGACAAGCAAGCATTCTCTGTTGGACTAGATGAAGAGAATATATTATTTATTGATTATGAAAGCTCACAAACAGTTATGGCGTTTTTCTTAAACGAAGATAATTTAAAAGAACTATTGGAGCAAAATGAAGAGATTGAAATCCAAAATGAAGATTTAGAAGAGATGAGTTATCTGGTCGGAAAATCATATAGTGCAGCTAAGATTATTGAAGTTGAAGATTTGGCTGATGGTAACCCTTTGCCATACTTTGAGGTTGAATCGTATGGTATAAAGTATGATTCCAGAAGAATGGGGTTAGGTGAACATTTTTTAATATACATGTTCTGGAAAATGTACAATATTAAACATGATTCAATTATGATATTGGAAGAACCAGAGACATTTATAGGAATTGAATCACAAAGACACCTTATGGATTATATTGCAAAGATTGTTTCGGAGAAAGGCGTTACAGTAATTATTACAACACACTCTCCTTTCATTTTAGAAAATATTACTGCAGAAAGAATAAGTATTTTGGGAAGAATATCTAATACTGTTAGTATTGCAAAACCAACATTACAATTAAATGTCAATGACATTTTAGGTGGAAGGGCTGGGGTTAAAGGTACATTTTGGGTAGAGGACAATGCAGCAGAGATGTTTTTAGTGATATTGCTTGAACAGTTTGCTCCAAGTTTACTCAGGAAATATACGATAATTCCAGCAGGTAGTGAGTCAGATATTACAAAATGTTTAAAATTTATCAATAGTAGTAAGATTAGATATGATTTTATTGGAATATATGATGGTGATATGAAAGGGAAAGTGCCGGATAATCAATTAAATTGGAAATATACTTTCCTGCCCATGAATGATAATGTAGAGATTACATTAAAAAGAACATTGTTAGGAGATGCTCAAAATATAAACACATTCTGTAAAGCCATAAAGAAGAAGCCAGAAGAATTGAAAGTCATTCTATCAAGAATTGATGGACAAAACCATCATGATTGGTTTCTTGATCTTTGTAGATACATATCCGGTGATAAATTGTTAGTTCTGAGGGAGCTAAGTAAGTTATGGATATCGGAAAATAGACAAGACATTGAATCATTTGTACAAGAGTTAATAACATTTGAAGATAGTCGATGAAGTGTCAGATAAGTGTATTTTTGACGAAACTGGGTAATAGTTATTAAAGAAGAATTAAGTAAATTATAGACGGATTTTTTTAGTTACTTGGTCTGTGAAAACTTCAGAATGAGGAACGATTGTACGATACTATTGGAGTGGGGTAAGAAGATACTTACGCCATGCAGTATCAAAATCCTATTTCACCGCATGTGGAAACCGTCTGTCTCATGTCTAAGGTCAGGTAAATAAGTGTGAAAAAGGCCTGATTTCAGGTCTTTTTTGCTATCAATCCGAGGTCTAAACATAATGCTTTGCGGAAACAGGGCGATGAAGGATTATTGGAATCCGTGTATAGTTTAAGCGTCGATTTAGATATCGGTCATTGAAACAGTGATTTAGATGTCAGAGAAAGTTTAGGCAGTGGATTGAATGTTGAGAACTTCGATAAATTTGATTTTGCATCAGCAGCAAAGATTATCAATGCAGGAAAATATATGGATAAATTATTGGAATAATTAGAAAATACAGATGCCACTTAAAAAGAGATAATCAATCAATGGTTGATTTTCTTGAAGAAAATTAAAGTGGATATATTGATGACGTTAAGAATGTTATTGCGTTGAAGATAAACCACTATTAGGCAGTAAATATGAGAAATGGTGGGACAACAGATACCAGTTATGGAAGAAGCTGGTAAAAGTTAATGCATTATTAGAGATGATGAGTAATCTCTAAGGGGATTTTTAAATAAGCAAAATAAGAAGGTGATGTTTTATGATGATTAGCCCGGAAGGCTATTATGAGGAATACCTCAAAGGAAAAAATGAAAAGCAGATTATGAAGGCTATTCGCGGTCTGAAACAGAAAATGGGCAGACTGAAAAGCATAATGGAGGGCCCAGACTATGGCAGCGAGGCTATCATCATGCCGAGTGAAAGTACCATGCTGTTGTGTACTCGCATGTACCTTGATAGGGCAAAGCAGGCGTTTGTTGAAGCAGGCGGTAAATATTTACCATCAAAGGCTGAAATAAAAGCAGTGCTATTTGATAAAAGTATCCCTTCGATAAGTAAAGTGGTATTTTCTTTAGGCGACTTTTTTGGAGGCTACGAAACACACACCATTACCTTGGATGAAGAACGTCTGCGTTTTGATGTTGAGCATTCTATTATTTTGAAACCATCAAATATTCTTGGTGTTCTGGATTATCCGTGTGATAAGGAGGAATTCCTTGATGGGATTAGAGACCTTCGTATTGGAGAATGGCGGTCAAACTACATGAATCACGATGTTCTTGATGGGACACAGTGGGAGCTTACGATTTATTTCTCTGATAAACATAAACCATTTAAAACTGGTGGAAGTAATGCCTATCCGTATAACTTCCATAAGCTTCAAGAATTGCTTGGAGTAGACCTGGTGGAATATTGCGAAGACGAGGAATAGGAGTCAGATGGCAGAGTTGTTTCAAAGAGACAGAAGCATTAGTTCAAGACATATTAAAATTTTTTTAAAGAAAGGCGAATTGTCTCCAGAAAGCAATGTGCAAAATTTGCATATTGCTCACTCTGATAAATCGATTGATTTTTATTGCCTTGATATGTTCCCGAGAACAGGCAGCGACTCCCCCATAGCCCGACATCATAATCGAGGTATCAAGCCATGATAACCGCCGTGCCATTCGTACGGAAAGGTTAATTCTTAGCGGATCTGCAGATTTTATAGCGGGCAATACAGTTGTGTTCCAGCCAAAATCAAATGTATAAGTCACCCTAAAAGTGAGACTATTCCATTTACTTCAGCAAAATTGCCTAATTAAGCAAAAGAAAATATTTCATGCTTTTACAAATAGTACATGAATTATTTATCGCTTACAATCAACCTAAAGGCATAAATGGAAATTACTGCAAAATTTTGTATCAAATTATTCTGCATTTTGATATACTGTACATAGAAAAAACTGATTTGTAAAAGAAGAATTCTATAAGGAGGTGCAAAATGATACTCTTTGACAATGCTGAGTTTGATTACTTTTTTAATCCGCTTTGCTGCAAAAATAAAAGAATCTATTATGAGTGCATTTTGCAGCTTATAGAAAAGTCAAAGTCTTTACCGCTCCTTTATGAGACAGATGCTAAGGATACGCTGCTTCTTTATTTTAGAAATTGTGCCTATGTAGTGGAGGATGACGATAACAGTGGAAATGCGGATGAGCATATCAGCAGTAAAAAGACGGAAACAGAGAATGCCAATGCAATTTTAAGATATTTCAGGCACTGTGGCTGGATCTCGGAGAAAGAGATTGGTAGAAAAGGCGATAATATTGCTACGGTTGTGCCTTATTGCAGAAAAATGATTGATTCGATTGAGAGAATCTTTAATCGTGACAGCAGTGCGGTATTGACCAACCATATTTTCTCTATCTATGATATATTGCATTCTGCTTTTATTGCTGATCATGGAAGAACTCACCGGCCGTATTCAAATATTCTTGTTCCGGTAGCGGATAGTGTGTCGGATTTGAAAAATGAACTTCTTGTTCTTAAGGATAGTATACGTTCTATTATGCGAATAGTCATTAAGATGACTGAGACAAATGAATTGGGGCAGTTTATTATCAAAGATGAGATGATGGAATCATTTTTTAATGATTATTTTTTTATAAAGAAGGATGGGTTGATTCCGGGTTATATAGAAGAAATTGAAAAAATGCTCCGAAATATCAAAAAGACGGAAGTCTATGAGAAGATGGTAGGGGAATACGAGAAACTAAATCGCGCAGATGAAATAAAGGCACGTGAGATTGTGGATGGCCAACTTGCAGAGATTAGAAGCTTTATAAGCTATGACTATATCAAAGAGATGGATTACATAGACAAGAAAATCAACAACTATTACAGTTTGTATTCGACCAGAATCCTTATGGTGCTAAGTAATCATGTCAATATGCAGACTTATCTGAATGACCTGCTGCTGGTCATTAAGGATTTTGATTCAGATGAGAAAAAAGAAATTCTGGAGTCTGTTTCTAAATGCTTTGGCTTGTATTCCTATAAATATGTTGGCAGGAAATCAATTGAGCGAAGAAAAAAGCGCCAGCCAAATACAAAGAGCGGTGCCATTGTCACCAGCTTCTTATCAGATGAGGACAAGGCAAGGCTTACAAGAGAACTTTTATATGAGTACCCGGATCGGTATGGAGTAAAACAGGCTGCTGCTTATTTCGACAAGATATTATCAGATAAAGAAAGTATTATACCGGATGAAACAATGATTAAGACGCGAGATGATGCTATGATGGTGGCTGCGGGCATTATTTATTCCGGAAGTGATGAGTTCCCGTATGAAGTGGAATTTTTAGACGGAACGATTGAAACAGTAGTTGCTACAGTTAGTAGCGTCAGGATAAAAAGGAAAAAATAAATGAGCGATATCAGACTAAACATTTCTGTAAAAGAAGAAAACAGTATCTTGTTTAAGCGTTGTATCCGTAAGCTGTTGGAATTCACTTTCATTTTAGGTGATAAGGATGAAAAGCTGTATGCATTTATTTCACGGGAATCAAACAGGCAGGATATCTCAGATTATCTTCGTATGATAGGATTCGATGTACTTGTAGATAACAATGCCAATGTGAGAATGGCAATGCTGAAACCTTATGAAGTCGATGAGGAGGCTGTTGGGCTGAAGCGTGCCAATGTTGTTTCTTTTACAACGGAACAGTATCACCTGCTTCTCGTGCTGTGGGAAGTATATTTGGAGAATCTCGGGTACAATGATGAGAATATTGTGATGAGGGGTGATCTGATCGATAAAATTAAGGCTTATGAGGTAGATGTGGACAAGGCTAAGCTGTCTGCAGCTATGAAGATATTTAAAAAGTATAATCTGATTGATTATGATGTCAGGGATGAGTCCGAGGACGCAATTATTACGCTATACCCATCGCTGCAGTTTGGTTGGGACATTGCACAGTTCCAAACGGTAACGGCGGAGTATATGAAGAATGATGAGGCGGAAGATGAAGAAGAAACATCTGATGCTGCCGAGGAGGAGGAGTAATGGTTAAACTAAGACAAGTCAGATTGATCAACTGGTATGGTTTTAGCCAGATTACAGTTCCCGTGGGCTTCTTCACTTTGGTTGCCGGTAAGAATGGAAATGGCAAATCCGTTTTTCTCGACGCTGTTAAATATGCTTTATATGGAGATACTGTGTTTAATAAATCAACAGAAAATAAAGGCAGCAGAACAGTACCTTCCTATACAAGAGGCTTGTTAGATGCCACAGCGGGTACCTACATGAGATCTGCAGATAAGATGCCTAATGTATATACACACATTGTCCTTGAAATGGAAGAAGCTGAACTTGAGAGATGTTTTATTCTGGGCGCCGCTATTGATACAGATTCCGGCAATGGATTTAAAACTCAGAGATATGTTATTGAGAACAAAAGCCTAAGTGATATTGCACATACTTATGAACAGGATGGACAGAGGATTCCATATAGAACGGCTGAACTTCAGAAGGTCTATGGGCTTAAGATGATGGATGTGAAAGAAGGACTCTCAAAGTTTATGCAAAGAACCGGTCTGCGCCTTAGCGAAGAGCAGCTGGCAGCGTTCAGGCGGAAGCTGCGCAGCATTATGTCTTATGATCCCAATGCAAAAATCGATCAGTTTATCCGGGAAAGTGTGCTGGATAAAAAAGTGGTGGATTTTTCCAAACTTGTTGAGGCGAAGAATAATATCGATACTTTAACTGCCAATTTTGAAATTATTGATGCGGAGCTCAAGGAACTGGAAGGGATTATCTCGCTGTTTGAGGAACTGCAAAGAGCGAGGAATGTTATTTTGGCGGATGACGTAAAGCTTGCATATAGGCGTTTCATAAAATATGACAGAAATATAAAAGACGCTTCCAGGAATATGGAGATCGCAGAGAGACAGATAGCTGAGGATGAGAAAAAGCTGGATGTGATCGCTTTCCGTGAAAAGGAAAAAAGAAATGCATATCATTCGGCAAAGGATAATCTGAATTCCATGGACTGTGCCAAGGCGATTGTGGAGGCGGAGGAGGCTTTGCAAAAAGCGAGAGAAGAGGAAAGGGGTCTGCAGAAGGAAAAAGAAGCGCTTTGTGATTTTCAGACAAAGGTCGGTGAATTGCTTGCGTGGTTTGGGGAGGAACAGCATCTGGTCAGAGAACAGAGAATCCTCTGCTCTCTGACGGAAGATAATATCGCCAGGGTTCAGAAAGAGAGCTGTGTCTCTGACTTTTTAGGGGAAATTAAACATTACAGGGAAGAAATTCTCAGTAAGATAACGAGAATAAAAGATGCTCTACAAGATAATCAAAAGGAACAGGATGAGTGCCAGCGGATTATCAAAGATTGCGAAGCCAGAAAAACCACTTTTTCGGAAATACCGGATTATGTGGCTTTGAAAAATGAGATTAATCATGAGTTTGAAAAAAGAGGGATCCAGTCAGAGGCGAGATTTGCCTGTGAATATGTATTAGGTGTCAGAGATGAGGCGTGGCGCGATTCTATTGAGGGATATCTTGGGAGACGAAGATATACGATTCTTGTGGAACCGGAATACTATGATATTGCAGATGATGTATTAAATATTTCCAGGAATAAGTATGCCCATTTATTTAATACAAAGCTTTTAATGAAGAAACAGATTACACCGGAGGATGATTCAGTGGTTCGCTTTATTGAAGTGAAAAATCCGGTGGCAAAAAAGTATTTTGAGTATCAGCTTGGGAGATTCCATGCCGCTGACAAAGCAGAGGTAAGAAATTATGAAAATGCCATGTCAAAAGAAGGCAGGGTATCTGTCGCGATGGACAGCTATTTCCTTCGCTTTGATAAGATCAGATTCTATTGTCTTGGGCAGGAGTCCATTGAGCTGAACAGGATAAAAGCTGTGAAAAAGCTGGAGAAACTGAAGCAGATATACAGCGACTATCACGAACAGCTGTCTGAACAAAAGGTAAAGGAATCCTACCTGGATATCCAGATGCAGTTCTTTGGTGAGTGTAATTATGACGCCTGCCAGGAATACGAAAAAGCGGTGCGTGCTTGTTCCGAAAAGGCAGCTGAACTTGCTGCACTGAAGGATGCGCAGAAGAACAATCTGGAATATATGGAGCTTGCAAGGAGAGTTGGAATATTGGAACAGGAGCTTGCTGCAGCAGAGACGGAACGGACATCTGTATATGAGAACAGATCCGAAATGCAGACTTTGCATGCTATCAGCAAAAAAGACTATGAAAAAGCCAGTGAAGACATTGCTATTGTTCAAAAGGAATTGGATGAGTATAGGCTTATCAATGCTCCTGTATCCAGAAAAGCAATCGAGGATTACAATAAATTTGCTGCCAATGGAAACAGTGGACCAGGCGGCATCTTAAAAGACAGACCACGTGCACAACGTAAGTTAAAAGATGCGGGCGAAAACTTACGAGGCGGGCAGGCGGCTTATAATGCACACAGATCAGGTGATAACCGATTGCCCATGACGGATAGTTCCATCGCAGATTACCAGACCAGAAAATCGCGGATCTGGATGGATGACAGGGAGGAGATTCAGAGAAAATTAAAAGAACAGACAAGACGTTATGAGGACATATTTAAGAATGAATTTGTTCTTACCGTCCTGAAGTCCTGCGAGTCTGCCAGAGATGATTTAAAACTGATCAATGCGGAATTGTCACGGCTGGAATTTAAGTCAAAATATGCATTTGAAGTAAAATATGTAAAGGACGGCTCAGACTACGAGAATATTCTGGAGTATGCAAAGTATTTGAAAGAGCGTGAAGATCTTGGGACAATATCAGGTCAGATGACTATGGATAGCATGACAGCCTATTCGGATGACAAAGGGGAAGAACTGGAGCGTGATATTAAGAAAATTATTAATCGTATTGTGGAACATAATGACAAAGAGCAGATTGAACATTATGCGGATTATAGAAATTACATGACATATGAAATCCTTTTGACAAACGATGTACTTACGAAAGCAAAGCTTTCGAAACAGTCCGGTTATAATTCAGGTGCAGAGGTACAGATACCATATATGCTTATTCTGCTGTCGGCATTGCTTATGATTTACAATGAAAAGAGCAATTCAACAAGACTGGTGTTTATAGATGAGCCGTTTGCAAAAATGGATCCTACCAACGTAAAGATTATGCTTGGCTTTATGAAAGAACAAAATCTTCAGATGATTTTTTGCGCTCCGGATAAGACGGAACTAATTGGAAATGAGTGTAATGTAGTGTTACCGGTACTTAGGACGAGACCTGATCTTATGGAAATGGGAATTGTTGATATACATAAAGGAGTGTAGAATTTGACGTACGAGGAAAAAATACTGACCTTTCTGGCAGATCATTACCGGGAAAGTAAAAAAGACTCGGGTGATCATAAAACCAACCGAAGAACGCAGTTAAAGCCTGAAAAACTATATAAGAAATATAATTCCAATGACGGAAATATAGAAGAGATCTCAAAACTTAATCAAGCAGTGGAATATTTATCCGCAATGGGATTTCTTACAAGTACAGCAGAAGCTTTCGGCACCCAGCTACAGTGCATTTACTTAATCGATGAGAAGATTCAGGAGATAGAGCAATATCTGGCTGAAAAGTATGGGTATATATCAAAGGATATGAAGCTTAGGAAGCTGCGAGACTTGATTGACAGGTATCAGAATGCATCCCCTATTTGTAAGAATGAATGTGCCGCATTAACTGAGAGTATGGGAAACAGGAAGATTCCGAAGAACATCGATGAGTTAGATGATGTTTTGAAAGCGGTAGCTTTTATTGAGGGGAATCTGGAAGTGCTATATATCAGGGAAGTCTCTATGAAAGTATATGGGGATTCAAAATTTTTTGAAAATGAAACATTGCAGCCGGTTTGCAAAATGCTTCGAAAATATTCAGATAGAAGTATGGAAAATGAAATGGTGGACGAAATCCTGTTGGATTTCCACATTGCAAAAGAGCCGCAGAAGCTATGTATCAGGGGAAAGGTAATAATAAATATTTCCGGAAAAGTGGTAGATATTAGCGGATTTCCAGAGGGAATAGAGTTTCTGGCATCAGATTTGGTTCATGTTCAATCTGTTCATCTTCTGGTGCCGGAGTTTATGACAATAGAGAATCGAACCTCTTATCTTCGGTATCATGCAGACAATATTGTGACATTTTATCTTGGGGGATTTACCGATCGATATCAGAGGGATTTTCTTAAATTGGTGTATTCATTTAATCAGGATGCAAGATATAAACATTTTGGGGATATTGACGCTGGTGGTTTTTGGATCCATCACAATTTGTGTGAAGTTACCGAAGTGGATTTTGAGCTGTTTGGTATGTCGGTGAATGAGCTGCAAAATATGGAATATACCCGATGCTTACATCAGCTTTCCCATAATGACAGAGCCAGACTTCAGGAATTGAAAGAGATGGATACATATGCTGAAGTGATTAACTATATGTTAGAACGGGATGTGAAGCTTGAACAGGAGATTGTAAGTTTAACTTTAATGAACGGGATAAATAACTTTTAAAGGAGCAGTATAATGATTGGGGAAAAGAAAGATATATTAATAGAAAGTCTGGGGTTTTCACCAAATACATTTAAAGTATTAAAGAATAATAATATAAGTAGTTTAGATGAATTGATGCAGCTTTCTATTCAAGATATTGTAGAAACAGACGACATTGATAAATATGTTGCCATAGAAATATTAGATATGTTCAAAAAAGTTATACTGGAGGATGGGGAAACGGATATAAACCAGGAACCAGAAAAACTTGATGATGTCTTAGAAAAGCATGTGAATTCCAGTAAACATAATAAGAATGCTCAGGATAAAAAAATTAAGGTTCTTCATTATCTGGATGAAACAACAATTTCGGAAGATGTTTATAATACTTTATTTTATGACGCAGATGGTTTTATCATGAATGATATTGACGTGAATGATATGAGGATGTCTGCAAGAGCTACGGGAGCTTTATTAAGAAATAAATATATGACGGCAAAGTCTATCGTAAACATGGATTACAAAGAGTTTTCGGAAGTAAAAGGAATGGGGGCTGGCACCAGAGAAGAGATTTTGAACAAACTTAAAGAAATTATCTGTATTCAATATAAGGCAGATGAACATAGCCAGCTCATTGATCTCTATTCTAATATCATTAATGAAGATATAAAGATAAATTGTCAAAATATTGATGATGCGATTTATAGTAACAAAGTAAAGGTCATTGTGTATAAGAATAAGGAAATATTGGAGTCCAATATAGAAAAGGTTTGGGAAAATAAGAATCTATTGAATAAAATATTTTCAGATGCTTCTATTTTTAAACTGTTTGAGAACTATATTTGCTCATTGATGCAGAATAATACGATAGTTCCAATGGATACATTAAAGCAAATGCTGCCCGTTGGACTATATTCCTCTGATATTTTTATGGAAATAATTGAGAAGCTTAAAGCGCAGGAGAAGGTGGACTTTACAGATGACGGATTGCAATATCATCTTTTAACAGTTTGGGATTATACGAATCGGATGGAGGAAGGAAATCAAAAGACAGCTTTAATGTGCCGTTTAAAGGGCATGACTCTGGAAGAGACCGGCAGCATTTTAGGGATAACAAGAGAAAGAGTAAGACAGATTACAAAAAAGGCAATTGAGAAGATGCCAAAGCTTAGAGAAGATGAATTTAAATATTGGTACGAAAATTATGACATTACGAAGGAAGAGTTTAAAAACATATTTAATTTGTCAGAAGAGTCGTTTAATTATCTGAAAGGAACTTATAAAAAAGGTTCTAAGGGGTTAGAAGAATTACTAAATGATGAGAATATCTCTGGTACAATTGCACAAAAAGCAGTAAAAGAAATGTATAAATACTGTGTGGTAATCGGCGGAGAATATATCCCAATAAAAAGAGAAGCTATAATCAGGAAATTATTAGAAGTAAATTATAGTGATCAGGAGTGTACTATTTCAGAATATTATCAGCTATATATGGATTTTCTGAAAATGAATGGATTAGAGAATGTTGAGCGGCTGTTATATCCCACAGAAAGAGCCTTTGAGGCAAGGATGGATGATCAAAGCTATGTTCTGAGCAAATACAGACACCGAATTAGATATTATAATATGCAGGAATATGATCTTGACAGGTTGTTTGCAGAATTAGGTTTTGATTCATTTCAAAACTTGGAGATTTCT
>OBXO01000888.1_pt1 | contig 17778 bp, 15 predicted proteins | sample 1501431 | NCBI WGS metagenome assembly OBXO01 (sample SAMEA2580163, study PRJEB22360) | human gut metagenome | biome: human gut; feature: human-associated habitat; material: faeces | place: Denmark | collected 2008/2010 | reverse complement strand
GGATTCCCCCTCCACGACAACCTACCCACGGGGACGGAAGACTCAGCCATCCCCCCCACCAAACCGGACATGGTCCGTTCCGGACGCGTCCTCCTAACCTAAAAATATTTATCAAAATTTTCTTCTGTTTTTTCATCGCAGTGGTTCTTTAGAGGGCATTCCTGCTTTTCTTGGATATTTTTTATTGAGAGGCGCTGTTTTTCTTATTTTTACCAGACTTCTTTCATCAGCGTTCGGCAAGGTAAATGTTATAATTTCTTCGATCTCACCACTCAGTTTTTTCACAGCCCCTCTTCCATTTGCCAGCTCTTCCTCCAGCTTACCCGATTTGTAAGGAACAAAACAACCGCCAACCTTTACAAACGGCATACAATATTCTGCCAGCGTAGATAAGTTTGCAACTGCTCGTGAAACACAAATATCAAATGTTTCACGTGAAACATTATCACGGCCATAATCTTCTGCTCTGCCATGAACAGCGGTAATATTATCCAGTTGCAGCGTGTCAACGATTTCGTTAAGAAATTTCACTCTCTTATTCAAAGAATCTAAAAGTGTTATTTTCAATTCCGGAAACGCTATTTTTAATGGAATACCAGGAAATCCAGCCCCTGTGCCTACATCGATCAGACTCAGGCTTTTTTGACCGATATCCACAATTATTTTTTTTAAAGATAAGCTATCCACAAAATGTTTCGTGACAACCTCATCCAACTGTGTAATAGCAGTCAGATTGATCATTGAATTCCAATGAATTAACAGTTCATAATAATTAAAGAACTGCTCTATCTGGCGCTGCGTCAATTCAACATCTATTTGCTTTAATTCTTCTTTCAACTGACAGACAAACTTTTCATCCATATTTTTTATTCCTCACCTATTCTCACGGATTTTTCATACTGATTTTCTCAGAACTATCTGCCGGCTTCTGGTAACGCATCTGCTCCAGATGAACCATCAATACCGATATATCCGCTGGAGATACGCCTGAAATTCTGGATGCCTGACCTATATTTGAAGGCTTGTACAAATTCAGTTTCTGGACTGCTTCTTTTCTCAGGCTCTTTACCTCAGAATAATCAAAGTTTTCATCCAGTTTCTTTCCTTCCATCTTCTTGAACTGAGCCACCTGCTGCATTTGACGCCGTATATATCCCTCATACTTAATATTTATATTAATCTGCTCTGCTACGTCTTCCGGCAGATTGGGCCTTTCCGGATCAATTTCAGTTAACATAACATAGTCCAATTCGGGCCTGCGCACCAATTCAGCAAGTGTTGTCCCTGTTTTAAGAGGAGTACTGTTATGGGAGGCCAGAAATTCCTGTACTTCCTTTGTGGCTCCTATCGTCTTTTTTTCCAGACGAGTCACTTCCTGTGCAATAGCATTCTCTTTCCAAAGAATACGTTCATAAAGTTCGTCACTGACAAGGCCTATCTCATGTCCGATGGCGCGTAAACGAAGATCTGCATTATCCTGTCTCAGCAGCAGACGGTATTCCGCTCTGGATGTCATCATACGGTATGGTTCATGGCTCTCCTTCGTCACCAGATCATCGATCAGCACTCCTATATACGCCTGTGACCGATCAAGGATAATCGGTTCTTTCCCCTGAATTTTTCTGGCAGCATTTACTCCGGCCATGAATCCCTGTACTGCAGCCTCCTCGTAGCCCGAACTTCCGTTAAATTGCCCTCCGCTGAATAAACCTTCTATGTTCTTAAATTCCAGTGATGCTTTCAGCTGTCTGGAATTGATGCAGTCATACTCAATTGCATATGCGTTTCTTACAATTTTTACATTTTCCAATCCCGGAACAGTCCTGTACATTGCAAATTGAACATCCTCCGGAAGTGAACTGGACATCCCCGCCAGGTACATCTCATTCGTATATAATCCCTCCGGTTCTACAAATACCTGATGGCGGATCTTATCAGGAAATTTCACCACTTTGTCCTCAATAGACGGACAATACCTTGGTCCAGTACCCTCAATTGCACCGGAAAAAAGCGGAGAACGATCAAGATTTTCCCTGATTATCTCATGTGTCTTTTCATTCGTATAAGTCAGCCAACAAGACACCTGTTCTTTCTGTACGGACTCAGGATCCGTTGAAAAAGAGAAAGGAATGACCCGATCATCTCCAAATTGTTCCTCCATCTTTGTAAAATCAATACTTCTCTTATCAACCCTGGCCGGCGTTCCCGTTTTGAAACGGTACATCTCAATTCCCAGATTTTTCAAAGATTCAGTTAGATGATTCGCCGCCTGGAGACCATTAGGACCAGTCGGGTTACTCACATCCCCATAGATACATCTGGCCCGCAGATATGTTCCCGTGGCCAAAATTACGGCCTTACAATAGTAAACTGCACCGGAAAATGTCTTTATTCCTTCTATTTTTCCATCTTTTGCAAGGATTTCACAAACTTCTCCCTGCCGGATCGTCAAATGTTTAGTATTTTCCAGCGTATGTCTCATTCTCTTTGTATAAGCCTGCTTATCAGCCTGAGCGCGGAGAGAATGCACTGCAGGACCTTTTGACTGATTCAGCATCTTAGACTGGATGAATGTTTCATCAATATTCTTCCCCATTTCACCGCCCAGGGCATCCAGTTCCCGGACAAGATGTCCCTTGGAACTTCCTCCAATATTCGGATTACAGGGCATCAGCGCAATACTGTCCACACTTACAGTAAACATAATTGTCTCAAATCCCAGTCTCGCTGCAGCGAGGGCCGCCTCACAGCCGGCATGTCCTGCTCCAACCACTACAATATCATAATTTTCTGTTAAACACGGCATTTAACTTCCTCTTTTCTGTCATTCCCCTAACCTCCATCCTGCAGGATCACAAAATAACTGCATATTATAACAGTTAAGACAATATAAACTGTTACTGCAAGTTTTCTCAGTTACCGGGTTCTTTTGCTTATACTTGATTTTTAATTCACACTTCTTTGATTTATCTAATTCAATTCTTAATCAGAAACTATTGTTACTATTCACGGTTCTGCTGAAAAAGCGCAGCTCCGCGATGCACAGAAACGGCAAAAACGCCGTTTCGCGCCGTGTAACTCGGGATTTTCGTGCAAGATACGCACGAAAACACCTCGCGGAATATGGGCCGTATATAGTAACAAACTATTTTCCCATACAGAATTTATTGAAAATCTCATTGACAAGATCATCTTCCAGCGATTCGCCGATAATTGTTCCCAACTGCTCATAAGCGTTCATCAGATCTATTGAATAAAAGTCCTCCGGCATCTGATCTTCAATGCTCTGTTTCACCAGACTTAGGCTCTTTAACGCTTCACTCATCGCTGTCTTATGTCTGATATTCGTGATCATGACTTCATCATTAAAGTCGATTTCACCGCTTAAAAATAACTCTTTTATCTTCTCTTCTAAAAGGTCTATTCCCCTCTGCTCTTTAGCAGAGACAGCCACTACCTCTTTGCCTGTCATCTCCTCTATCTCTTCCGGTGTCAGTACCATCTCTAGATCCGTTTTATTTAAGAGGACAATTGACTTTCTTCCTTCGATCAGATTCATAATCTGATAATCATTTTCATCCAAAGGACAAGAACCATCCACCACATAAATCAGCAAATCCGCATCATCTGCATTCGCCCTCGCCTTATCCACACCGATTTTTTCCACCACATCTTCCGTTTCGCGAATACCGGCCGTGTCCACTATGTTCAGACTGATACCGTGAAGACGTATGTTCTCCTCCAGCGTATCTCTGGTAGTTCCTGCAATGTCGGTTACAATTGCCCTCTCTTCCCCCACCATAACATTCATCAGGGAGGACTTCCCGGCATTTGGTTTTCCCAGAATAACCGTACGGATTCCCTCAGACAGTACCCGTCCGCTGTCAAATGTGGAAAGAGCCCTATTCAGTTCTTCCTGCATATCGTTCACTGTCACTTTTAACTTTTCCGGATAACCGTCTAAAGAAATATGCTCCGGATCATCCAGCGCCGACTCGATAAATGCAATCTCGAACAGCAGTTTTTCACGCAGCTCCTTCACCTTTTTAGACATGGAACCGCTCAATTGGCTAACCGAGCTTTTCAGAGCATAATTATTTTTTGAATTTATGACATCGATTACTGCCTCTGCCTGTGAAAGATCAATTCTCCCATTCAGAAAAGCCCGTTTTGTAAATTCTCCGGGCTCCGCCATTCTCGCTCCGTGTTTAATAACCGTTTCCAGTATTTTTTTCATCACAAGAACGCCGCCGTGACAGTCGATCTCAACCGTATCCTCAGCTGTATAGCTGTGCGGCCCTCTCATTACAATGGCAAGTACCTCATCTATTATCTCATCACCGTCCTGGATATGTCCATAGTGGACGGTATATGTTTTTTCCTCTTTTAATTTTTTTCTCTTATTCTTAGGGCGGAATATTCTATCTACTATATCAAATGCTTCGTTTCCGCTGACTCTTATGATACCTATTCCCGAATTGGTAAGCGCCGTCGCAATGGCGGCAATTGTGTCTGAAGTCATCATATTTTTCATTCCTCGGTTTTAACTGTCTGCCAACATGGATTACCTAAATGATTTACCGCACACCATGATTTAAAAAAATGTTCAAACAGGGCTTTTATAGTAAAAGACAACTATTTGAACATTTTTTTATTCACGGTTATTACTTATTTTATAACAGTTCAAACAGCATGAAATCTAACCTTATTTTTCATTTCTGTCGCTTCTGTCATTTCTATCTCTTCTGTTTTCTCTCTTTAAAGAAATAATAACGTGTCTGAACGGCTCTTCCCCATCACTTCTTGTCACAACATATTTGTCGTTCTGAAGAGCGGCATGAATAATACGTCTCTCGTAAGGATTCATTGGCTCAAGAGATACGGAACGTTTCGTTCTTTTAACCTTGTAAGCAATATTCTTTGCAAGTGTTTCCAACGTCTCTTTTCTTCTCTCACGGTAATTTTCCGTGTCGAGCTTCACCCTGATATAATCACTGCTGGATTTATTCACAACAAGGCTCACAAGGTACTGAAGGGAATCCAGGGTCTGTCCTCTCTTACCGATCAGAATACCCATATCATCACCTTTCAGGTTTACATTCATCTCTTTTTCCGTCTCATTATACTCAACGCTGATATCTACTGCCATATTCATCGCATCAAATACCTGCTCGAGAAATTCGATGGCTTTATCCTGGATGGTCTCTTTCCTCTTAGCCCGGATAATTGCCGGTTTAGAACCAATTCCAAGAAATCCGGCGCTGCCTTTTTCAACTATTTCATATGTCAGCTTATCGCTGGTCGTCTGAAGCTCTATCAGCGCTTTTGTAACTGCTTCTTCTACTGTTTTTGCGGTAACTGTAACCATATCCATACGGCACCCCTCCTACTTGTTGTGCTTCTCATTATACTTCTGCACCATTTTTGCTTTGGAAGCAAGACTTCCAGGCTTCGGATCTGAATTATAGAACTCCGTTGATTCTTTTACCTGTCTGTCAATCTTTGACAGCTTTTCATTTCTCAACTGCTCTTCTTTCTCTGTCTGTGCCTGTATATTCTTTAAGTTAGCGCTGGCATTCTGGTTTACCTTTGCCGGAGGAAGTCCCTTCTTGGCGCGTTTCTTATTCATCTTATCGACATTCTTCTGAATCAGCTCGTCCATATCGACTTTATTCATGTAAGAATTAACTGCAAGCTGCTGCACAATCTGGAATGCACCCTGAACTACCCAGTAAATACCGATAGCGGCCGGGAACGTAAAACAGAAAAATACGGATACCAGCGGCATTGTCATCATCATGGTATTCATTGTCTGCGCACCGGGTGCATCCGGATCCATCTGCTGTGTATTGCTCATCAGCTTTGTGGAGAACCACTGTGTCAGACCTGCCAGGATCGGAATAAGCCATGCAATTGAAATGTTGGTAAAACCGGTGAACGGCGCCGTTGCAAGGTTGATTCCAAGGAACGAGTTCATCTGTTCGATTTTAGAAGCATTTTCTGCAATTACATTTGAAATCTGCGGGAATGTATCTGCAAGCGCCTGCCAGTTGGAAGGCGTAAACTTGTATAATAAATCTACAACTTTATCTGCATTATTATAGTCTATTTTATCAATTGCCAGACCATAGCTGCTGGCAACGTCAGCAATCTTATTGATAAAATCAGGCTGTTTCTGTAACGGCTCCACTACATTATCAAAAAAGATTCTTACCGAAGGAACATAGGCCGGTATGTTATAGATAACACGGTACAGGGCTATGATGATCGGAAACTGAATCAACATCGGCAGACAGCCTGCCGTTGGACTGGAACCATATTTTTCATATATGGCCTGCATCTCCATCTGCTGCTTTGTCATGGATGTCTGATCTTTTTTACCCTTGTATTTTTTCTGAACCGCCTGAATTTCCGGGTTCATAAGGGACATCAGCTTTGATGATTTCTGCTGCTTAATCGTCAGCGGAAACAAAAGTAATTTCGTAATAATTGTAAAAAGGATAATACAAAGACCAAGATTGAGAATCCCAAAAGAACTGGTGATTCGAAACAGAAAGTCCATGATATACCCAAACAGGCTGATAATCGGTCCCATAATTGAACCTGCCTTAGTTGCTACTATAAATTCCAATGAATTACCTCCTCATCCTCTACGGAACTGGATCATAACCGCCTTCTGCAAACGGATTGCATCTGAGTATCCTTTTGCAGGCCAAAATCATACCTTTAAACGCGCCGTACTTTTGTACTGCCTCAATGGCGTATTGAGAACAGGTAGGCGTGTACTTGCAGTGAGGTCCTGTAAGCGGGGAAATATATTTCTGATATCCCCGTATCATCTTTATAAGGATTTTTTTAATCAATATTCTCACTTCGATTCTCTAAAATGTTATGAAGTCCGCACAAGTGCAGATATGCACTTTCGATTTTTTTGAAATCTGATTCTTTTGCTGCAACTCTCGCTACAACTACGATGTCTAATCCTGTCTTTACCCGATCTTTATTCAATCTGTAACTTTCCCTTACCAGCCTGGTAATGTGATGACGTACAACGCTGTTTCCGACTTTTTTACTTACGGATATCCCTATCCTTGTGTCTTCCCTCTCCGTCTTAATAACATACATTACCAAAAGCTTGTTAGCGAATGATCTTCCTGTCCTGTAAACCTTCTGAAAATCACTGTTTTTTTTAATTGAATTAAATTTTTTCATATTTAATAAACAAAAGGCCACAATCAAAATTGCGGCCCTGGTTCATTAAGCAGATAATCTTGCTCTTCCTTTTGCTCTTCTTGCAGCCAGAACTTTTCTTCCACCTGCGCTGCTCATTCTAGCTCTGAAGCCGTGAACTTTCGCTCTCTGTCTCTTTTTAGGCTGAAATGTCATCTTCATAACGCAAACACCTCCTCGTAATCTAATATATCTTCAGAAAGATCATCTTAACATAGTTAGACTATTCTAAATTAAACATCCTCTCAATTATATAGAAGAAAAACCACTTCGTCAATAAGAAAATCAAGAAATTTTATGAGTTTTTATCAAATTATGCCCACTTTTTTCCAGATGTATCCCTTCCGGCCCCCTCGATAATGAAATAACACCCGGGCTGCGCAGATTTTCCAGTATTTTTTTCAGTCTGTAGCCGGTTACATTCTTCTTCTCCGCCAGTTCCTTCAGATTGCAGTTTGTAGCGGCAATGATCCTTTCATCCACGGTTGTTATCCTGTCTACTCCAATGCGCAATCTCCTTTGTCTCAATTTCCGCCGCCCTCGGCTGCGTCTCCCCCTTTATTATCATAATCATTATCATTGCCGCCTTTCTTTCCTATTTTCAGGATAATCTGATTATCAAGCATGCAATGTCGGGCGTATCCATCTGTGTTGTAGCTCTTGTACTTGTTCGGTCCTGGGGCTTTGGAAGAAAGAAGTTCGGGATATCTGGAGGTTTTTCATCTGCCTGCTTCCATACTGTTTTTATCTGTCTACATTCATAATCAACAAAATGTGCCTCATTTTTATTATCAAACTATATTTTGTGGATTCTTAAACCCTTGATTTTAAAGGAAATCCACCGGTTATTCACATACTTTACATAACTTATCCACACTTTGGGGATAACTTGTGGATAAATAGTGGGATAATATCTTGATATCCTGTTTATTGTTCACAACAAGAACTGTGATCTCTTTATTTTTCAATACTTCCTGATCGTGGATAACCAAAAATCAGTTATACACATACATAACCCCGGCAGGTAGGAACACCGCCGTGAAACGGCGCTTTTTACCCTTTCTGTGCATTGCGATGCGTTTTACTGTTCGCAGCATGCCGCATTTTTGCGGGGTGTGAAAAATAAGGCGATTAATTAAACTCAAATCTTTTAATTGAAAAATACTTTATAATAATGTAGAATAGATATTAGATTGGGCAAATTTGCAGTTTTGCTTTTTTATTACACTTAGGAGACTTACTATGTTAGAAAAAATCAAGGAAAAATGGGACCAGATTCTACTGCACATAAAGGAAGAGCATGAACTGACCGATGTTTCATTCAAAACATGGCTGCTTCCCACCGAACCATACGATGTCAAAGGAAATACTCTTCAGATCCTGGTGCCGGACATCCATTTTCTCGGATATATTAAGAGAAAATATGGATTTCTGCTTCAGATTACGATCGAAGAACTGACCGGAATCGAATGTGAATTAGAATTTGTAACACTGGAACAGGTTGGCGCCCGACAGGAAGAAGCTGATAAGAGCCAACTAATTAACCGCGCACTGGAAGTAAACAGGCAGGTGATACAGAACGCCAATTTAAATCCCCGATATACGTTTGACAGTTTCGTCGTAGGTGCCAACAATAATCTGGCGCATGCGGCTTCTTTGGCTGTCGCCGAATCTCCAGGTGAAATATACAACCCGCTTTTTATATATGGAGGAGTTGGTCTTGGCAAAACTCATCTTATGCACTCCATCGGCCATTTTATTCTCAAGAATAATCCGCAGGCCAAAGTTTTGTATGTCACAAGCGAGAAGTTTACCAATGAACTGATCGATGCGATCCGAAATAAAAACAATATATCCACAACGGAATTCCGAGAAAAATACAGGAATAACGATATCCTTCTGATCGATGATATCCAGTTTATCATCGGTAAGGAAAGTACGCAGGAGGAATTTTTCCACACCTTTAACTCCCTGTATGAAGCCAAAAAGCAGATTATCATTTCATCCGATAAGCCGCCGAAAGAGATTGAGACACTGGAAGAACGTCTCCGGTCACGCTTTGAATGGGGCCTTACCGTCGATATACAGTCTCCTGACTACGAAACGCGAATGGCAATCCTCCGGAAAAAAGAAGAACTGGAAGGTTACAACATCGACAATGAAGTAATTAAATATATTGCCACCAACGTTAAATCGAACATCCGGGAGCTGGAAGGAGCCCTCACAAAGATCGTCGCTCTTTCCAAATTAAATAAACAGGAAATCACAATTGAACTGGCCGAAGAAGCCCTCAAAGATCTGATTTCACCGAACGAGACAAAAGAAGTCACCCCTGAATTAATTATTCAGGTAGTAGCCGATCACTTCGGCATCACTCCGCTTGATATATCTTCCCAGAAGAGAAACAAAGAAGTGGTTTTCCCCCGCCAAATCGTTATGTTCCTGTGCCGGAGCATGACAGATACGCCTTTGCAGGCTATCGGCAAATATTTAGGCGGCAGGGATCATACAACTATAATTCACGGATATGAAAAAATAGGGGCCGATATAGATAAGAACGAAAGTCTGCGCAATACCATAGAGATCCTGAAGAAAAAGATAAATCCACAATAAGCTGTGGATATACCGATGATAACGTGTGGATAAATGATCGAAAACTGAGATTCATTTTCAGGTTGTGGATAAACCTCAAGTTATCCCTCTTAATATTGGCAGTTTTACACAATGATTTCTACAGGGACAAACCTTTGTGTTCAGGGCCTGTCCGGGCTTTTACACAAATTCACACCCCCTACTACGAATGCTACGGAATTTATATATAAATACCTCTAACCATCACAATCAATCTTAGCAAAGGAGTTATCAACAATTATGAAGCTTTCATTTAATAAAGACAATCTGATGAACGGCATCAATATCGTTTTGAAGGCAGTATCATCTAAAACTACAATGCCAATCCTGGAATGCATCCTGATCGATGCAACTTCCAATGAGATAAAACTGACCGGCAATGATATGGAGCTGGGTATCGAAACAAAAGTAGAGGGAATGATTCTTGAGAGAGGTAAGATAGCGCTTGATGCAAAACTACTTTCCGACATCATAAGGAAACTCTCTGGAGACGAATCTTTAATTACGATAGAATCTGATGAAAAATTAAATACTGTCATAACATGTGAAAAGTCTGTATTCAAAATACAGGGCAAGGACGGAGAAGAATTTTCCTATATCCCACATATAGAGAGAGACAATTACATCTGTCTTTCACAATTTACATTAAAAGAAGTCATCCGGCAGACGCTCTTCTCCACATCGCCGAATGACAGCAACAAGATGATGACAGGTGAATTGATCGAAGTAAATGATAATATACTGAAAGTGGTTTCTCTCGACGGCCACCGCATGTCGATCAGAAAAGTTTTATTAAAAGATCAGTATCATGATATAAAAGTCATTGTTCCGGGCAAGACTCTTGGTGAGATCAGTAAGATCCTGAACGGCGACAATGAATCAGAAGTACTTATTTTCTTTACTTCCAATCATATTATGTTCGAGTTTGATGATACGGTTGTCGTTTCCCGTCTGATCGAAGGCGAATATTTCAGGATCAACCAGATGCTGTCCAGTGATTACGATACGAAAATTACGGTCAATCGCAGAGAATTTATGGACAGTATAGAGCGCGCCAGCATTCTGATCCGCGAAAATGATAAAAAACCTATTATCATCAATATTACGGATGAGGGAATGGAGTTGAAGCTCAATTCTGCCTTTGGTACAATGAATGCGGAGATAAATATTACAAAATTCGGAAAAGATCTTATGATTGGTTTTAATCCGAAGTTTTTGGTCGATGCACTTCGTATTATTGATGACGAAGAAGTTACTCTGTACATGATGAATCCGAAGTCGCCCTGCTTTATCAAAGACGAGGAGGAAAACTATATATACCTGATCCTTCCGGTTAATTTCAACGCGGCTTCAATCTAAAAAGGATAATAAGATGGAAACGATCAAATTAAGAGACGATTATATTAAACTGGGCCAGGCGCTGAAAGCGGCCGGCCTGGTGGAGAACGGAGTGGATGCCAAATTCGCCGTTCTGGACGGCCTCGTCAAGGTAAACGGCAAGCCCGAATACCAGAGAGGAAAAAAACTCTATGACGGAGACGAAGTTACCTTTGAGGGAACTACGATCAAAATCATAAAATAAAGGACTTCTCCCATGATTATTGAATCGCTGGAACTAAAAAATTACCGTAATTATAAAGAATTACATATCAATTTTGATCCGGGGACAAATGTGCTTTATGGAGACAATGCCCAGGGAAAAACCAATATACTGGAATCTGTCTATGTATGCGCAACGACAAAATCACACAGGGGAAGCAAGGACAGGGAGATTATAGAATTTGGGGAGGAAGAATCCCATATTAAGATGAACATCAGAAAGGATGATGTTCCTTACCGGATTGATATGCACCTGAAAAAGAACAAGACTAAGGGCGTAGCAATCAACGGGATAGCAATCCATAAAGCCAGTGAGCTTTTTGGCGTTGTAAATGTGGTATTTTTTTCACCGGAAGATTTGAATCTGATAAAAAACGGCCCGGCGGAACGACGCCGGTTTGTTGATCTGGAATTATGTCAGCTCAACAGGCTCTATGTCCATTCTCTTGTTCAATATAATAAGATTATTCTGCAGAGAAATAAATTATTAAAAGAGATTGCCTTCAGGCCGGAGTATGAGGAGATGCTGGATATTTACGATATGCAGCTGGTTTCCTATGGCCGTGAGCTGATCCATTACCGGAATGATTTTATCGATCAGATGAATGGGCTTATCCGGGATATCCATTTTAATCTTTCCGGAGGAAAAGAAGAACTGGTGATACGTTATGAACCAAATACGGAGGCAGACGTACTGGAAAATGCTTTTAAGAAAAGCAGGATGCAGGATCTCAGGCAAAAAACAACACTTACCGGCCCGCACCGGGACGATATAAGTTTTTATGTAAACAATATAGACATCCGAAAATTCGGTTCCCAAGGCCAGCAGAGGACGGCGGCTCTATCACTGAAACTGGCGGAGATAGAACTAGTAAAAAAGATTGTTAAGGATTATCCGATTCTTCTGCTGGATGATGTTATGTCGGAGCTGGACTCCGGAAGACAGGAGCATCTGCTTTCCGGGATCAGCCATATACAGACGGTTATTACCTGTACCGGACTGGATGATTTTATAAGCCATTGTTTTCAAATAGATAAGACCTTTAAAGTGGTAAACGGAACTGTTGACTGTGAGTAAAGTTAAGGAGGAACTTATGGGTTCAGAATATAGTGCAGATCAAATACAAATATTGGAGGGGTTAGAGGCGGTAAGGAAACGTCCTGGTATGTATATTGGAAGTACTTCCATGAGAGGCCTCCATCACCTCGTGTATGAAATCGTTGATAATGCCGTGGATGAAGCGCTTGCCGGTTTCTGTGCTACGATTGAAGTACAGATAAATGAGGATAATTCGATCACAGTAGAAGACGACGGCCGCGGTATTCCTGTAGACATTCAGAAGAAAGCCGGAATTCCTGCGGTTGAAGTTGTATTTACGATCCTGCATGCCGGCGGTAAATTCGGCGGCGGGGGATACAAGGTTTCCGGCGGACTGCATGGTGTCGGCGCCTCAGTCGTAAATGCTCTTTCCGAATGGCTGGAAGTAGAGATTTATAAAGAGGGTAAAGTCTATAAACAGAGATATGAACGAGGCAAAGTAATGTGCCCGCTCCGTGTGGAAGGCGAATGCCCTCCGGATAAACATGGTACAAAAGTAACATTCCTGCCGGATAAAGATATATTTGAAGAGACGGTTTATGATTATGATACACTCAAGATCAGGCTCCGGGAGACAGCTTTCCTCACAAAAAATTTAAGGATTGTTCTGCGAGATGACAGAGATAATAAAAAAGAAAAGGTATTCCACTATGAGGGCGGTATCAAAGAGTTTGTAACTTATTTAAACAAAAGCAATGAAAAACTCTATGCGCCGGTCATCTACTGCGAGGGAACCAAGGAGCAGGTATATGTAGAAGTTGCCGTTCAGCATAATGATTCCTATACAGAGAATATATATACCTTTGTCAATAATATCAATACGCCGGAAGGCGGTACTCATCTTACCGGATTTAAGAATGCGCTGACGAAAACATTCAATGATTATGCAAGAAAGAACAAACTTTTAAAGGATAACGAACCGGCTCTCAGCGGCGAGGACATCCGAGAGGGAATTACCGCGATTATCAGTGTTAAAATTGAAGAACCGCAGTTTGAAGGACAGACCAAACAGAAGCTGGGCAACAGTGAGGCCAGAACAGCCGTTGATGCGGTTGTAAGCGAACAGCTTACTTATTTCCTTGAGCAGAATCCGTCGGTTGCAAAGATTATCTGTGAAAAGTCCATTCTTGCAAAAAGAGCAAGGGATGCGGCCAGAAAAGCCAGAGAGATGACCCGTAGAAAATCCGTTCTCGACGGTATGGCTCTTCCGGGAAAACTGGCAGACTGTTCTGATAAGAATGCGGAAAACTGTGAAATTTATATCGTAGAGGGAGATTCTGCCGGAGGTTCGGCAAAAGAGGCCAGGAATAAATCGAACCAGGCAATCCTTCCGCTGAGAGGAAAGATTCTGAACGTAGAAAAAGCCAGACTAGACAGAATCTATGGAAATGCCGAGATACGCGCAATGATTACCGCTTTTGGAACGGGAATTCATGAAGATTTTGACATCGAGAAGCTGAGATATAATAAGATTATCATTATGACCGATGCCGATGTGGACGGCGCCCATATCAGCACCCTCCTTCTTACATTCCTATACCGCTTTATGCCGGAACTGATCCGTCAGGGGCACGTATACCTGGCACAGCCTCCTCTTTATAAGGTGGAGAAGAATAAGAGGGTATGGTATGCATACAGCGACGAAGAACTTAATTCCATTCTGATGGAGATTGGCCGCGATACCAACAATAAGATTCAGCGTTATAAAGGACTTGGCGAGATGGATGCGGAGCAGCTATGGGAGACAACAATGGATCCGGAGAGAAGAATCCTTCTGCGTGTCATGATAGACAATGAGACAGCATCCGAAGTAGATCTGACATTTGCCACACTGATGGGTGACCAGGTAGAACCGCGACGTGAATTTATAGAAGCAAACGCCAAATATGTTCAGAACCTGGATATCTGATAGCCGTTACCATGCTTTTGGATGAATGGTAACGTCAGCCGGAGCTGTGCAGCAGACATATGCGGCCGGTAAATTTCAGGCAGGATTGTGAGAGGAGAAAGAATGGAACCTAATGTATTTGATAAAGTTCATGATATAGACCTTAAAAAAACCATGGAGACATCCTATATTGATTATGCGATGAGTGTAATCGCTGCCAGGGCTCTGCCCGATGTGCGCGATGGTTTGAAACCGGTACAGAGAAGAGTACTCTTTTCCATGATCGAATTAAATAATGGACCGGATAAGCCGCACCGTAAATGCGCCCGTATCGTTGGTGATACGATGGGTAAATACCATCCGCACGGCGACAGCTCTATTTATGGAGCTTTGGTAAACATGGCCCAGAAATGGTCTACCAGATATCCGCTGGTGGACGGACATGGAAACTTTGGTTCGGTGGATGGTGACGGCGCCGCAGCCATGCGATATACGGAAGCAAGGCTTAGCAAGATTTCAATGGAGATGCTGGCCGACATCAATAAAGATACCGTTGATTTTGCCCCGAACTTTGATGAGACGGAAAAAGAACCGGTTGTGCTTCCGTCCCGTTATCCCAACCTCCTTGTTAATGGAACCTCCGGTATTGCCGTCGGTATGGCAACCAACATTCCGCCTCACAATTTACGTGAAGTAATCGCCGGCGTTGTGAAAATCATTGACAACAGGGTGGAAGAGGGAAGAGAGACTTCTCTGGAAGAAATACTCGAAATTGTAAAAGGGCCGGATTTCCCCACCGGGGCAACGATCCTCGGCCGGGCCGGAATTGAAGAGGCATACAGGACGGGAAGAGGAAAAATACGTGTACGCGCCGTATATGATATTGAGACACTGGCCAATGGAAAGAACAGGATTGTCGTAACAGAACTTCCTTATATGGTTAATAAGGCACGTCTGATCGAAAAGATTGCAGAGCTTGTCAAAGAGAAAAAAGTTGACGGCATTACAGATTTAAGGGATGAGTCCAACCGTGAAGGAATGAGAGTATGTATCGAGCTCCGCCGCGATGTCAATGCCAATGTACTGATGAACAGGCTGTTAAAGCACACCCAGCTTCAGGATACATTCGGCGTGATTATGCTGGCTCTCGTTAACAATGAACCACGGATCCTTAACTTAAAACAGATGCTGGAATACTACTTGCAGCACCAGGAGGAAGTAGTAACCAGAAGAACAAAATACGATTTAAATAAAGCGGAAGAGCGCGCTCATATATTGGAAGGCCTCATAAAGGCCCTGGATCATATCGACGAGGTAATCAAAATTATACGCGGGTCCGCCAACGTGGCCGTTGCTAAAGCACAGTTGATGGAGCGGTTTGCCCTGTCGGAGATTCAGGCTCAGGCTATCGTGGATATGCGTCTGAGGGCTCTTACCGGTCTGGAACGCGAAAAACTAGAAAATGAGTATAGAGAGCTGATGGCAAAGATTGCTGAATTAAAGGCTATTCTGGCAGATGAGAAAAAGCTGCTCGGTGTAATCAGAGAAGAAATCATCGTCATCTCTGATAAATATGGAGATGAGAGAAGAACGGCAATCGGATATGATGAATATGATATGTCGGCAGAAGATTTGATACCGGATGATGACGTGGTAGTGGCTATGACAAATTTTGGCTACATTAAGCGTATGTCCAGCGATAACTTTAAGAGCCAGAACCGTGGCGGTAAAGGTATCAAGGGGATGCAGACAATCGATGAGGATTATATCGAAGATCTGCTTATGACGACAAATCATCATTATGTGATGTTCTTTACCAATACCGGGCGCGTTTACCGGCTGAAGGCATATGAGATACCGGAGGCGGGAAGAACTGCAAGGGGAACAGCGATTGTAAACCTTCTTCAGCTGATGCCTGGTGAAAAGATTACATCCATCATAGCGATGAAAGAATTTGAGGATGATAAATATCTGTTCATGGCCACCAGAAACGGTATGGTGAAAAAGACCTCCCTGAAGGAGTATGAGAATGTAAGAAAGAATGGCCTTCAGGCTATTGTTCTCCGTGAGAACGACGAATTGATTGAGGTTAAGAGAACCGATAATACGGAAGATATATTCCTTGTTACGAAAAAGGGAATGTGTATCCGTTTCCATGAGACAGACGTCAGAGTTACCGGCCGTGTATCTATGGGAGTAATCGGTATGAAGTTTGATGAAGATGATGAAGTAATCGGCATGCAGATGTCGAGCCAGGGAGAATGCCTGCTGGTTGCCTCCGAATACGGCTATGGTAAGCGGACTCCGATTGAAGAGTTTAACTGCCAGAACCGCGGCGGCAAAGGTGTGAGATGTTATAAGATCATAGACAAAACAGGTGATTTGATTGGCGCAAAGCTGGTAGACAACAGCAGGGAAATTATGCTGATAACCAACGAGGGCATTATAATAAAAATGTCGGTAAATGATATATCCATAATAGGAAGAAATACCTCAGGCGTAAAACTGATGAGCATTGATCCTGATTCCGGAATTGCCGTTGCAAGTATTGCAAAAGTCCGTGAAAGTGAAAATAATCCGGATGAGGAAGAGCTGGAAGATGATATCACGGACGATGATGATCTGGAAGAGGAAGGAAAGACAGAACAGGACAGTGAAGAAATGCCGGAAAATTAAAAGCTGATAAAATAAGGCCGCGGGAAATGCCATATTCCTGCGGTCTTTGTGCAGCCAAAAATGATTGCAAGAAGATAGGAAATACTTTATGATTAAATTATTAATGTAAAGACAGATATATATAAAACCAAGAAGACAAACTATTTGAAAACAAAGAGGTATTTATGTATGAGAAAAGTTGATGTGACTGAGATTACAAAGAATGTAAAAGAAATGTGCATTGAGGCAAATCATTTCCTGTCGGAAGACATGAAAAAAGTTTTTGAACAGGCAGTTCAAAAAGAGAAGGCGCCTCTCGGCCGCCAGGTGCTTAATCAACTGAAAGAAAATCTGGAAATAGCCGGTGCGGAGATGATTCCCATTTGCCAGGATACCGGAATGGCCGTTATTTTTATGAAGGTAGGGCAGGAAGTACATTTTGAGGGAGGTAACCTGACGGAAGCTGTTAATGAGGGAGTCAAACAGGGCTATGTGGATGGATATTTGAGAAAATCCGTTGTGAAAGATCCTATTTACCGTGACAACACAAAGGATAATACCCCGGCTGTCATTCATTATGAGATTGTGGAGGGAGATCAGGTGGACATAACAGTTGCCCCGAAGGGATTCGGAAGTGAAAATATGAGCCGGGTATTTATGCTGAAACCGGCAGACG
>OBXO01000882.1_pt1 | contig 17895 bp, 11 predicted proteins | sample 1501431 | NCBI WGS metagenome assembly OBXO01 (sample SAMEA2580163, study PRJEB22360) | human gut metagenome | biome: human gut; feature: human-associated habitat; material: faeces | place: Denmark | collected 2008/2010 | reverse complement strand
TAAATTTTCTGGTGTTACACTGTAATGATTCGGAACATATTCAAAAATGTATTTATACGCTGCATCCATTTCTTCCGGAAGAATACCGCCTTCACCGCTGCACATTGCGGTCTTTGCCATGGCACTTCCCTTGGACAATGCAACTTTTACCTCTTTTGAAAGTGCACCAAAAGACATGTGGGAAATATATACCGGGCCTTCCAAAACCATCGGCTTCTTCGCATGCTTTCCGATTACCGTAGTGATATCTACCGGGGCATGTTCATCCAGCGGCGGGGGATTAAGCTGAGCGCCCAGAATCAGAATATCATCCCAGTCTGGCATTGGCATTCTTGTACCCATAGCTTCAATGATAGGTTCGCCCGTCACTGCCATCTGATGTATCTCACTCATAAACCGGCTTTTCGGATCTTTCCTGACATATTCTCTTGGATATGCAAGAGAATTGTCTTCCTCTGCTTCGGCTGACTGAGCATTTACTGCTTCCGCCGCCTGTACACTTGCAGCTACCTCAGACTTTCCGATTTCAGGATCCTCCTGTGAATTTCCTGCGCCTAATTCCTCAAACACATTTAACGGATTCTTACAAATGGGACATTCCTTCAATTCCGTAAAAGGCGCCCCTTCTTTTTCTTCATCATAAATATATCCGCAGATACTGCATTTAAACTTTGACATACTCTTCACGCTGCCTTTCTTCTCACCGGAACCTGCGTTCAGATCCCCGCTTCTGTCAAAATAAACGGTATGTAACATTTCTTCTGCAAGCTTACTTAAAGGCTCACCATAGAAGTCCTCGTATAACTTAACAATCTCTTCATTTCTATGACTTAAGCGCAGTTTCATGCTCTTGTCTCTGTCATACAGACTCTTGATGCGTTTCTCTCTTAAAGTGTCACCCAGCCATTTTGTATCCTTTGGCTGCCCGCCTCCGCCTATGCAGCCTCCCGGACAGGTCATTACTTCCACAAAATGATATTCCGCCTCTCCGGCTTTTATTTTCTCCATAAGCTTCTTTGCATTAGCCGTCCCGTATACAACCGCCACCCTGACATCCAGATCTCCGATTCTGACGCTGGCCTCCTTGATTCCCTGCAATCCTCTGACCGGCTGAAGGTCATACAGTTCCTGAGGCGCTTCCTCGTGAGTTATAAAATGATAGGCTGTCCGTACAGCCGCCTCCATAACACCGCCGGTATTACCGAAAATAACGCCTGCGCCGGATGCTTCACCCATAAAATCATCATAGTCCGAGCCTTCAAGAGAAACAAAGTCAACCTCTTCATCTCTTGCCCATTTAGCCAGTTCCCTGGTAGTGATAACATAATCCATATCACGCATGCCATCTATGCCCAGGTACCTGGATGCCGCGTTCATTTCTTCCCTGCGGATTTCAAACTTCTTTGCCGTACAGGGCGTTACCGCAACATTGACAATTTTTTCAGGATCAATCCCCATCTTCTTTGCAAAATAAGTCTTAATGGTCGGTCCCTGCATTCCAATAGGGCTCTTTGCCGTAGAGATATGTTCCCTCATGTCCGGATAGTAGGTTTCCACGAACTTCACCCAAGCCGGACAGCAGCTGGTAAACTGCGGCAGAGGCTTATTTGCTTTTGTCACACGTTCTACCAGTTCGCTGGCTTCTTCCATAATCGTAAGATCTGCCGCAAAGTTGGTATCCAGAACATAATCCGCTCCCAGCCTGCGAATGAGCGCCACCATTTGCTCCTGAACAAAGCTGCCCTCTTCCATTCCAAATTCCTCACCAAGTGCGACTCTTACTGATGGCGAAGTACTGAAAATCACGATCTTATCTTCTGCCTTTATTGCTTCACGAACCTGATCATATTCATAGACTTCCGTTATACTTTCCACCGGACAGACATTGGCGCACTGTCCGCAGTGAATACAGATGGGTATATCCCCTGTATTCCCCAGATCATAGGTACCTGCAACAGCAATGTCTTTTGTACAGACCTGCCTGCACTGTCCGCATTTGATACATTTTTCCTCATGACGCTGAATAGATGGATTGCCGGGTTCAATTGGAACCCGGATGTCTGTAAACTGATGTTTGCTCATTTGTACTTTTCCTTTCACGTTCTAAAATTAGTAATGATTACTGTTATTAATTATAGGACATTTTCCATCTTCTGTCAACGATAATTTATCCGATTCTTTTACCGCACTGGCCGCAGAATTTAGCGTCTGTCTCCACATCATTACCGCAGTCAGGGCATCTCCTGCCTTCATTTTTTAATTTTGCACCGCATTCCTTGCAGAAAAGATGGTCACCCGGATTTTTTGCACCGCACCCTGCACAGACGGTACCTGCTTCTTCCCCGCACTCTTCTTCCTCAGCTTCTTCCCTGCCTTTTTTACCCGACTGAAGATCAAACAGCTCTTCTTCAGCTGCCTGGCGCTGTCTTCTGGCTTCTAAAAGCTTATTAAGATCCTCCGGAAAGCGAATTTCCCCATCCTGTTCCAAAGCTTTTTTACCCACTTCTTTATAAATCTCATCTTCTTTTGCTTTAAGCTTCTTAATGTCGCTCTGTAGCTGGAACGCTCTAATACATGGATCATCCTCCGGCATTAATTCTGATAAGCCTTTCATTAAACTGCTGAATATATCTCCTGTCATTTTGTTTACCTCCGTATTATTATCTATTCTTTTGGTTTCTGTGCTGCAAACGACTGATATCTCAAACCGTTACCTGAATTATACCACAAGTAGTTTCATTATCAAATATTTGTCTGTGATTTTAATGAAAAACTAATATTTTTTATTTTATTTTTGGTATACATTAGATGTAAAGTGTTATTCCTGCTTGCCCTGCAGAAGAAATGTTTCTTTGTCACTTACACTTTGGGAAAAACTATATGTAATAAGATAGTAAGTTTAGGGATGAAGCGCCCCTTTGTCACATACGTAATATCCGGGAATATATTATATAGAGGTGATAAACTGTTAGGGTGTGTTTGAAATTGCTTTCTAACATCTGTCACCATCCTGATTTGAATGCCTGCAAAGGCAGGCAGATGGGAGTTTTAATATGTCAATCATGTTTCCGCTTTTGATTGGTATCGCAGTCAATCTGGATAACTTTGTTATCGGAATGAATATGGGGATACGCGGTCAGAAGCTTACCATATTTTCTAACTTTCTGATAGGTCTGACTACCGGAGTCTGCGCTTTCGGTTCAACCTATGCCGCCAGGTTAATTTCCGGAAACTTCCTGGTATATACAAATTTTATTGGTGCAGTAATTATGATTTTCTTTGGTTACTTCTGCCTGATCAAAGATTCGATCCCAAAAAATACCACAGACCTGGAAAAGGAAACAGATTTCTGCGCACCCTGTATGCAGGAGACTGTCTTTCTGGGGTTCGTGCTTGCAATCAACTGCATTCCCCCTTCTTTCAGTGCCGGCGTCATGAATATGTCTCCACTGTATATAGCATTTTTCGCAGCTTTGTTTTCCTGTGTTTCTATGCATGTGAGCAACCGTTTAGGTTACCGGCTGCTTCATTTCAAGTTTATTAAAATGTTATCTCCTGCTTCCTCCATTTTGTTAATTGCAATCGGTATTATTGAATTGATTGTATAGCGTTTGTGTGTGAAGCATCGAAAAGAGCAGAGAATTTAAATCGTCTCTGCTCTTTTCGATGCCCTGATTACTTTCTGATTGTAGTTTTGCTACGTATTTTAATCGTTTTCCTGATGATACTAAAGTAGACCGAACAGTGCCCAATCACATCATCTGGATACTGCATTTTATAAAACAAATATTTATGCTGTTATAGATTCTCTCCATTGCTATTTATGACATCGCGATACCAGAATGCAGAATCCTTTAACGTCCGCTTTTGTGTTTGATAATCTATATAAATCAGGCCAAACCGCTTATTAAACCCATTTGACCATTCAAAATTATCCATAACGGACCACTGCATATACCCCATGATGTCAACCCCGTTCTCTGCTGCTTTTCTTAGCTCTCGGAGATAACGGTGTAAAAAATCAATTCTCATTACATCATGTACTTTTCCATCCAGACACACCCAATCCATTGATGCAAGGCCATTTTCTGATATCAAAATGGGCAGTTTATATCTTTCGTACAAAAACTTAGGGGACCAAAAAAGACACTCTGGTGTAACTGGCCATCCCATCATTGTTCTTGGTGCCCCCATATATGCATTGCTTTCATATGGTGCACTAGATTCAGCAACGTCTAGACTCTGATATATGTTGACTGCATAGAAATCCAGTGGCTGTGAGATTAACTCTAAATCTCCATCCTGTATAACTGGCATATCTGCGCCCAGAATTTTCTCTGCACCATCTGGGTACTTGCCGAAAACTACTGGATCCATCCACCAACTGGTGCCCCATATCCCCTGTGGAAAAGTAAATTCAAAACTCTTCGTCCTTGCTGCGTCAATAGCTTCCGGACTTTCATCTTCTGGTGTTACACATGGTCCTGTCGGAGCCATCCCAATTTTACTTGGTTGTACTGAACGATCTCTGATTACTTGTACTGCCCTTCCATGAGTAAGTAAAACGTGATGGCTCATCTGTGCCAATTCGCCAGGTGTACATTTCTCAAAGGGAGCAAAAAAAGCTTCCATATAACCTGTACCAATAAAGACTTGAGGTTCATTTATTGTAATCCAGTATTTAACCCGATCACTAAGAGCATCAACTACGACTCTAGTATACTCTGCAAACCAATCGACAATCTTACGATTTCTCCAGCCCCCTTGTTCATGGACTTTAATGGGCAGATCCCAATGAAAAAGCGTGACCATTGGTTCAATGCCTGCATCCAAAAGTGCATCTACAAGTTCTGAATAGAATTTTATCCCTTTTTTATTTACACATGGATCTTCTGGATTACCTGACATAACTCTAGGCCAGCTGATCGAAAAGCGGTAATATTTCAGTCCTATTTCCTTCATTAATGCAACATCTTCTTTGAAATTATGATAATGATCACAAGCAATATCTGCTAACTCTCCGTGCGCAACTTTCCCCTTTGTCCTACCACAAATATCCCAAATATTTGGCTCTTTACCATCTTCCCGCCAGGCACCTTCTACTTGATACGCAGCTGAAGCTGCTCCCCAGCAAAAATCTTTACGAAATCCCATCCACTTTTCCTCCTCTTATCTGACACTCTGCTTTTTCAGCAAGTAGTTCTGCAAACTCTTGGTTACATAAGTAATGTTCACTACTAAAAAACTTTAGTTTTTTAAATAAATCAATCTCACTATCGCGATAAAAATCCGGCATTGTTCCTTGAAAATCATATAGTATCCCCCAGGTATTCTGTTTCACTGGATCTATGTTTTTATAAGTCCAGGTAGACCAATGAATATCTAAAACATCGAGTTCATCAAGCCACTTTTTCCATGCTGCTGTATGCCCCCAGAAATTGCTTTCACCTGACATAACAGGTACCTGCCTGTTTTATCATAGCCGTAGGATTTTGCCAATCTCCCAGACCATAAGTATGTGTTTGATATATCATATTGACCGCCATCTTTTGAAACAGCTGATACACTCATGGGTATAGCCTTCTGTCCGTATGTATAAGTAGCAGATAGCTGTTTTACAACATCTGGTTTCTGCGCATTTACGATTGCGATAGGTGCATAAGCTGCATTTACTAGTGCATCTTTAATTTCAGGAAACATCCATTGGCAATTACCTCTATTGATTATGCCCATGCTGGCAGCATTACCATCATCCCACCAAATACTGCTTATACCATATTGTCTTGCTTTTAAAACAAAATAAGAGGCATATTCAGCACGATCCCAAGTGTTATTCTTATTCTGTGCACCAAACTCTCCTACAACCACAGGTATACCCTTGCTAATAAAATACTTGTTTAAATTTTCAAATCTAATATCTAAGGCTTCTTCACAACTAGAATTCCAAACACTTGTCGGATTCTCCAACCACTCTCCTGAAGCAGTAAAATTGTCTGGTGTATAGATATGCACTTCTGCAATTAAATGATCCTTCGCAGAGTCCTGTGGTACAATAAACTGGCTAACTGATAATTCAGTAGAATCCGCACAGTATGTATTTACAATGATATTTCGTTCAGAGTTTTTCCCTCCTGTACTCCTAATGGTATCGACAAATAGTTGTGCCCAAGAATTCAAGGCATCATAGCCTTCTTCATCTGTATTTGTCCAGGTTCTATTCTTGTCCAGCATTTCATTATAACCTTCAAAGATCAGCTTACCACCATAATTAGAATACCGCTGCGCGACCTGTCTCCATATAGACTCAAATAGATCCTTTCCATTATTGTATGCATCATATCCTGCCAACTGCCACGCTTCATCTCCTGCTCCAGAATCATGATGCGTATTGATAATACAATACATTCCCTCATCAAGTACGTAATTTACTATGGTCTCCATACGGTTCATCCATTGTTCGTTTATTGAACCATCATCTTCTATATGTTGATAAAAAGTTACCGGCACACGTACCGCCTGGAATCCCGCTTCCTTAATCTCATGAATTAATGCTTTTGTGGTTGCAAAATTGCCCCAACCACATTCATACGTGAACGGATCATCTCCACTAAGCCATGTTCCACAGCTATCCAGTGAGTTTCCCAAATTCCATCCTATTATCATGTTTTCTGTAACTTGCGAAGCTTTTTCAAATGGCGCATTTATAGTTTCATTAGAAGGTTCTATATGACCGTCCTCTGTTGAGCCAGTTATAATCAAACAATGCCCGCCACCATCAAAGAATTTTAGCTGCGTAATCTGTACAGGTTGCTTACTATATGCAGCTATTGACATGTTTGCCCAAACCAAGGCTTCACTACCATATAAAGGTGATTCAGATGTCCACGTAAATGTATATTCATTACTATTACCTGTTGGTACCAGTTGGATATCAGTATTATTAAGGCCCCATGTCATTATATTATCTGAGTTCAAGTCACTATTACATTTAATATTACCAGTAATATCTTCATCTGACTCTAATAGACTTAATGTAGCTGTAATAGAATAAATTTGATTAGTAATTCCGGTATTTAATCCAAATAAAAACTCGCCTCTTTCATTAACCTGCGAGCCTAAAACAGTTGTGCTTACATCAGATTCATAAACATCATCTACCTCTTCCTTGATCAATTCTTCACTAACATCACTTTCTTTTATCACATTGCAAGATTCATTCATCAATTCTATCTTAGATATAAGTATGTCACTGCCCCAATAGGATTGAACGACTATAGATGAGTATTCGATTTCTCCTACTCCAAAAATCGGCGTTTCTTCATACCATTCAACTATGTATTCATTATCATTGCCAGATCTTGATACCGTATCATTTGACCATGAAGCTACATTCCAAGGATTTAAGTTACTATTACAACCTAAAGCTCCTCCAAATCCCTGACTTGGATTATGCGCTGTAAAGGTAACTCGTACTCCATATGCCTGTTCAGCATACTCATTATCCAGATTATAGACATAGGACCCTTCTCTGATTTCCGCTCCATCTGTTGTTGCGGTTATATTGGCAGCTAATACATTAATCCCCGAAATACTCACGAACAGAACAATAATAAATACAAAACATAATTTATCCAACCATTTCATTTGTCTTTCCTCCCATATCTGCTACATTATTTGTTCTTTCTATACATCATTAGATCCTAAAAATTACTGGAAATTTTCTATTAGTCACACATCTTTTTAATCCAAATACCCTCTCTCTTTATTGGTCAGCCCTTAACCCCGCCGACAACAATTCCTTTGACAAAACTTTTCTGGAAGAAAGGATATATAACCAGCACTGGAAGAACACCCACTACCGCGATGGCCATTCGAACACCAACACTTGGCAAATCCGCTACATTTAGTGATGAAGTTACGGAACTGGTCCCACTGGTAATAAACTGAATATTTGAAATCATTGTATTTAAAATTGCCTGAATGCTAAACAGTTTCTCATCAGTGACATAGTAAAGCGAATTGGTCCAGTCATTCCAGTACCCCAAGCCGATCATTAATGCCATTGTTGCCATCATTGGCTTTGAAAGCGGTAAAACTACCTTACGCAAAATCCGATACTCACCAGCGCCGTCTATTCTGGCAGCCTCAATCAAAGAATCCGGTATATTTGCTGTAAAAAAAGAACGCATCATAATAACATAAAAAGCATTCATTAGTAATCCCGGAATCATTAATGCCCATATCGTATTTTTTATATGAAAATTCTGTGTCCACATGATATAGGTGGGGACCAGTCCTCCATTAAACAGCATTGTAAAAAATACAAAAAAAGAAAGAGCACTTCTACATGGCATTTCCTTTCTCGATAGTGGATAAGCAAATAACGTGGTAATCATCACTGCCGAAATCGTTCCTACAACTGTTACGATTATGGTGATTATATAGCCTCTGAATATTTTCTCACTACTTTTTATCATATACCGGTAAGCTTCAAAACTCACCTCGCCGGGCCAGAAATTATATCCTTCCCGAACGAGTGCACTTTCGCTTGTCAGAGATGATGCTATCAGTAAAATAAATGGGGCAACAGCACATATGCATAATAGGATAAAAATTATATGTAACACAATTTGCCCCCCACTTTTTTTATTAACCATTTTTTCTCCTCCTAGAATAATGCACTGTCCTCATCTATTTTCCTAACTATAAAATTAACCGTCAATACCAGTACAAATCCCAGCACAGATTGCAGAAATCCTGCCGCTGCAGACCGCCCAATATCATTTAGCTGCGTCAGTCCTTTATAGACAAACACATCAATTGTATCCGTAACGTCTGAAAGTAATCCCGAATGCATTGGGACTTGATAAAACAATCCAAAATCAGAATAGAACATCCGTCCCATTGCCATTAGAACTAATGTGATTATCGTCGTTTTAAGTCCTGGTAAAGTTACGTGCCACACTTGTCGCCATTTACTTGCACCATCAATAGCTGCAGCCTCATAAAGTGAAGAATCTATGCCAATAACGGTTGCATAATATACAATGCTGGAATAGCCAAATCCTTTCCACAAGTTTACAATTGTAAGAATGAATGGCCAATATTTTTTCTCCGCATACCACCCAATTGGATTACCACCAAAAAACCGAATTACACTGTTAATAAAACCATTCTCCGCACTTAAAAACCCGAAAGCAAGGTAAGAAACAACCACCATTGATATCAAATATGGTATCAGTATTAGTACCTGATAAAGGTTCTTACTCATTTTACTCCTCAAATTATTCAACATAATTGCAATAGCAACAGCCACGATATTCCCTAGTGCTATAAATACTACATTATAACCAATGGTGTTTCTAATAATATTCCAGGCATCCTGTGTTTTAAACAAATAGGTGAAATTCTTAAATCCAACCCATTCTGATCCCGATATACCTAGGTTATACTTAAAATTTTTAAAAGCAATCACCAATCCCGCCATTGGAATATAATTATTGACGATCAAATATAAGATACCTGGCAGCATCATTGATAATAATGCAAGTGAGCTCTTATTTAACAGCCTCTTTTTTCTAATAATCTGTATAGTTGCTGCTGATGTTTTAGCCATGTGAAACCTCCTTTTAAAAAGGAACCGTCTGATAATCATGTACGGTTCCTTAGCATTCTAATCAGCCTATTTATCAGCAGCGAGATATTCGTCTAACTGCTTCTGTTTCGCCTCGATAATATCCTTAAGCCCAGCATTTTCAAATTCGCTATTTGCCTGAGCTATCGTTGATTCAACGTCAAGAGCCCCACACATCAATGCCACATAATATTTATCCATGATATTTAAGCAGGCAGTATACTGATCAGCTACATCAGTCGTATCGAACGAAAAGCCAAATGCTTTTGACTTCAACGATGCTTCGTTAAATGCAATCAACTCTTCAAAGAAGTCAGCACCATTACTTTCTATAGGCGGTGTATTACCTGCATATGGCATTGCCCAGTAGGCATCGGCACAACCGTATCCATTATCCTGTGAGGTTTTTCCCTCCGGAAAAGATATAGTTCCGTCATCATTCTTCACATAGTGTTTTCCTTCAATTCCACATGTCAAAATCGTTGAAACTTCAGCATCTGTATATAAGGCTTCCAGTATTGTCCATGCTGCATCAGGATTAGCCGACATCGCATTAATTCCATAGCAAAGCTCTGCATAAGAATTAGATACAGCCCAAGCATCAATTACAGGCATTTGCACAGTTCCCAGCGGTGCAGTAGCATTAGCATAGTTATTAAAGAATGAAACCGCCTTACCATTCTGAACTAAAGTAAGTCCGCCATCAGTATTACTAAGTACATCTGCTGAAATCAATCCCTCATTATACCAAGAGCGAGTATAATTACAAAATTCTACAAAGTCATCAGTTTCAAACAAATTCTGTACTTCGGTACCCTGACCGCAATCCGGAATTACTCCCAAATATTTATTGTCACCAAGTCCATCCCAGGTCCAACCGCCGATTAAATGTTGTCCGTCTTGAGTTGCTAAAGCATCTTTTTCTGGATATTTTTCTTTGCACCAATGCAAGAATTTATCGATTTCATCCATTGTGAGTTTTTTTCCCTCTTCAAGTCCATATTCAGCAGCAATTCCCTGTTCCACTGCTAACCCAATGGTATTTCCAAAATTCCTTAAATTTGGAATCGCATAGACATTCCCCTCAACAGCTGTCCCCTGCAGATCTTCCTTAGACCACACATCAAAAAATTCTTTTGAAGCACTGTCCACATATCCGGTTAAATCTGCCAATTGACCATTATTCACATATGTAATCAGCGGTGTTCCAAAGCATGCAATAATATCAACCTCATCACCGGTCAAAAGTAGATTTGATTGATCTCCCCAGTTACCAGAAGCTATCAAATTTAAGTCTACTTTTGCGTTATACTTTGATTCTGTAATTTCATTAATGGCTGCCTCTACTTCCTCAACATCAGTCACATCACCAAATGCCGGAAAAGCGATTTTAACTGTCGCCATTTCACCTCTGTTTGTCTGCTCATCTTTTTCCGATGTTTCCATTGCACCTGTATCACTACCTTTTTCTTCAGCTTTTGCTTGTGTTGAATTATCCTTGATTGTTCCTGCACACCCCGCCAGACTCCCAATAACCATAGAAGATAGCAGGATGATTGACACTATTTTTTTCAGTTTCATGACAATTCCTCCTCTTATTTTGAACAGATTTGATACTAAAATCATAATAGAAAAAATCCTTTTCATCTACAATTTATCAGACCCGCTGTTATTGCTTTCTTGACTGATTAGAAAGATTCAAAGGTTTTTTATCACTATTATGACTTTTATTATCGATATCCTGACATCTTAGCTTTTGCTAACGTCCTTTCTGTATTCTTGTGGTGTCATTCCTGACATTTTTTTGAACATTTTTGAAAAATGTGAGAAGTTATCATATCCGACTTTTGAAGCCACGATGCTAATCGAAAGCTTTGTATTTCTAAGTAAATGTTTGGCTAATTTCATCTTCTTCATTAAAGTATAATCTTTGTAATTATATCCAGTTTCCTGCTTAAACAAGCGTGAAAAATAATCCTCATTCAGAAAGACGACCTTAGCAATATCCGCCCGAGAAATATTACGATTCAAATTATTCTGAATATACTCCAATGCTTTATGAATTCGTAACTCACCATCATCTACATTCATTGTCTCCTCATCATATGAGTTCAGCCAAAAAATGCCCGATTCCTCCTTAACCGGGAGACCGCTACTGGTAGTATTATATCTATGAATACATTGAAGGGGCGACTCTTCACCATTTTCTGCACTGTTTATCAATATTTCACATTCAAATTTATCCGAAATAAAGGAATAGAAGCTTTCAATCATCTGTTTCCAGAACTGACTGGTCAAGGTATCTTTATCTCCAACCGCTAACACCAGGCAACTTAGGACTTGATATCTCGCTACGCATACTGACCCACCCACCTCACTAACAAGTTCAGTCAAGATATTATGAATAATAAAGGACCACAAATCCATGTCGACATTATTGCTTGCGCTACTCTTTAATAGAAACTTTATTTGCATTGTATAGCAAATAAATTCTTGATACTCTAATTGAATTAGCTCTCTTAAATGTCTCCACACCAGCTCTGCTTCAGCATCTTTCTTTTCTAACTGTTTTTGAATCATACTCTCCAGTAACAGATCACGTTGCCTTAGAACAAGCTTCGTGGAACTTTCCAACTTGCGGCGTTTAAATTTCTCTTCTATTCGCACGTAAACACGTGCGACCGCTGCTTCAACATCAATATATCTGGCTGGCTGTAGTATATAATCGAAACCACCTAGCTGAACAGCTTCTTTTGCATATTCAAACTCCGCATGCGATGTTAAAAATATACATTCTAAATCAGGGTACCGTTTTTTTGCCCATCGATATAACTGCAATCCGTCTTCTGCCGGCATTTCAATATCGCTGATTAGTAGATCAATTTCAAAATTAACTAAAACAAGCTTTGCCTCCATTGCACTATATGCCGTAAAAACAGAATCCACGTGTAAAGTACTCCACTTGATACTGGTTTTTAAATTATCAGCAATCATTTTCTGATCGTCTACTATTAGAACATTCACTTTTTACCTTCTTTCTGGTACAATCAATTCGCTATATGCCCCATTTTGATTCTCAAAGATATACTCTGCCTTACCTTTATACAACAGTTCACAACGACGCTTTAAGTTATTTATACCAACATTTTTATTACCTTTTTGCGTCTCCCCATTAATATCTGCCAGAACATCTTCTTTATATCCCTCTCCATTATCCCGAACGATAATATCAATAAAATTTTCTTCCTCCGTCTCTAACAGATGAATTTCAATTTTCAGAGAAAGTGTCATTCCAACTGTTGACAACTTTGCATATTTTACACTGTTTTCTATGAACGTCTGTATGCATAGGATTGGTACTAAAACTTTACGAATATTATCATCTAGGATAAAATTGCATTTTACTGTACGACCAGTCATATTTTTCTGTATCTCTATATAATTCTTAACAAAAGATATCTCATCCTGAATAGTAACCATTTCTCTCTCACTCTGCAACAGAGACCGTAGATATTCTGAAATATTTAAAATAAAAACCTGCGCCTTTTCGTTTTTTGCCTCAAGAGCCATGACATTTAGAGTTTTTAAGCAGTTTAGAAAAAAATGCGGTTTTAATTGGAGTTGAAGATATTGCATCTGTGCATGCTGTTTTTCGATCGTACCTTCATACACTTGTATTTTCTGTTTCGTTATCTCGCTTAGCATTGCGGAGAAAGTTTCATACACTTCATTTATTTCTCGGCAACCGTAAGATTTCACCGAAGGGACTTCAGGGTTCCCCTCACGGATCTGATTCATAGTGTTAGTTAATTCCAACATTGGCCTGACATACTGCTTTCGAATAAATTTAAGCAGAATTACCACTGCAAACATTGATATTGCCGTTAGGATCAGTAAAACTATTTGCGGGATACTAAGATAGTCACTAATTGTTATTGGTTGAATTGCGCATATCCACAACTTACTGTTCTCTAATCTTTGACCATATATATTACTATGATGTTTTGTTGCTGATAGCTGAAAGTCTTCATCCCCCATAAGTTTTTGTAATTCAAGCTGCTCAGCCAGTTCACGATTACTGTATACATTTGTATCATCAAATACACTAGTAAGTGCTGAGTTTCCCATTGTCTCTCTTATGGAATTTTCAATTTTATCTAGATTGTAAATTCCACATACTGCAGCATTATTTTTTTTACAAACAACTGCAATACTGGTCCCTTCACCATGTCCAATTACAACCTGCCCAACTCGATTACTTCTGGCAGACTTCATCAACCCCTTCAATTTTGTACATAACATATCCTTTTGATCTGCTGTATACGAACCGGCACTAGTCGTAGTTGGAATGTAGTAGCGACTATCCTCCATATTATTATAGAAAATCATAAAACCATCCATACTTGAGTTTAAGATGGCTCTATTTTTTAACTCTTCGTATATTTCATGAACATTACTAAATAACTGCAGTTCATCTGTTTCGGTTAGAAGTTTCTGGAAACTTACATTATTGGAATAAATATTATAGATGGTATCATTTATTTCCTGAAGATTTGACCCTGTAATCAAAGCACTTTCTTCCAATATCTGACGATTATTACTCTGCACCTGACTCCGGTATCTGGCAATCAAATAACCATTTGCAATCAATAATACGCCTAAAAATGCTGCGTATCCAACCACTATAATCCCAACTATTGTTCGATTCAACGACCAGACTCTTTTTTTTCTATTAATCATGACTCCTCCTTATAAGCAACTATAACTAAATACATTGTAACACGATTTACTATTACTTTTTTGACTTTCATTAGCATTTATTTGACAAATATGAGTTTAAAATATATTTTTCCGTTATACTATATTAGAAAGTTTATGAGGTAACTATTAATAAAAAGATATTGCTGACGGATGTGCCTAAAAAACATCGTGTACTGCTACATAAAGCAAGGGATAAGGTATCTGTGTTTCGACATATCTAGCTTGAATATTACCGGAGTGACACTGCCTCTGGAGGAAAAGGAAGTGTTAATTACACACATTATTTGAGACGGACTGCTCGCATTACATTAATTAAGTGTTGATCGAAACAGAACTTATTATGCTTGCATTAAAAAGGACCTGAAATAATTGCTTCTAAATTATTTCAGGTCTTTTCATAACATTATTTACTCTTTGCCAGTTGTAAAAGTTATTGTACTCCATAATCCAATGCCGCTGCGTACACGAGCATAGTATGTAGTATTAGGCTGAAGCTTAACATTATCATATGCGCAAAAGTGTTCGCAAGTATCTCTTAAAAAATTAATTCTGCTAAACGTTTTTTCTTTTGATAACTGAACTGTAAATTGATGGTAATCTTGCGGAGCCTTCCACACAAAGACCGGTCTAGTGCATTCAGCATTTTTATTATCTTTGCATCCTCTTATCTGCAACATAAATTCATTCATCATTTTTCTCTCCATCATTCAAAAGTAAACCAGTTTAAGTCACATAACCAGCCGCCATGCTGATCTACCGGTTTGGTTATTAGACAAAGCTCATGTATCCCAGTAATTGACTCTACTTCACAACTAAAATTCTGCCAATTCCAAGGACCAAATCCATTAGTATCTTCAATAAGGCACGTACCAATACATCTTCCATCAGGACCATCAATATGAATCTCAATTTCCGCCACTGATAGATAACTTGATGCAGAACAAACAAATTGCTTAATACCATTCTTAAAATCCAAGTAACGATATATCGCACAATCATCCGTAGTAAACCTGGTCAGATATTCTTTATGAATTCCCTTTTCTACGTAGTGAGCTGCTCGTACACCGAGATCCTTAGCATTTTTCTTTTGATTTTCATACACTGTTCTTCGCCACCCACTTACTGGCACCTTCCAGTAGAAATTATCACTTATATCTGCAGCTAACTGAATATCTTTGCCAAAACGAAATGCACACGCATGGTATGCTTCTATTTTCATTTTAGCATTGATCGGCGGCTCAACTCCTTGTGTAGTCATCTGTACTTCTGATATGTCTCCATTTTCATCAAAATAAATGGGTTCCATACAGGCTTTTCTCCCCCCCATTTCTACACCGAAACATGCTCTATGATAAATAATGTACCATTGATCATGAAACATAACAATTGAACCATGGTTGTTCCAGGAAGCTATATCACATGTTTTATTGTCAATAATCACCCCACGCTTCTCAAACGGACCTAGCGGAGAATGACTGATCGCATAACTTAAACAAGTGGCGGCCCCTCTATCAGTATCACAAAAAATAAGATAATATTTATCTCCACGCTTCCTCATGGAACTCCCCTCATGGAAACCATGTTCGTCCTCGGTGATAAGCATAGTATTTAATGTGTCACTTTGCAATTCATACATATTGTCCTTAAGTTTACATCCCCGTAGCGAGAACTGACCCCAATATAAATATGCACTTCCATCATCATCTACAAATACTGCCGGATCACCACATGACGGAAAATCTGTGCCTTCAATTGTTTTTGCATTTAAAAAGGGTCCTTCTGGTTTATTCGATGATGCAACACATTGTTTTTCACCCGCTGTAAAATAATAATAATATACACCATCCTTCTCAATACAGTCACTCGCTGGTAACTGCTGTATTTCTACGAAATCTGCAGCAATACGCGCGTCAAGCCCGGGTTTATGCTCTTTCCAAGTAAGTAAGTCCTGGGTAGACCAAACATGCTGCCATGTATCCATCCCAAACGCAGCCGTTCTATCATTTGATGCATATAAGTATAACGTATCCGGATCACATGCCCAAACATGAGGTTCCCCATCTGGCGCTGAATAATGTAATGGTAAAATCGGGTTCATTTTATTTCCTCCTCTTAAAATAATTAAACTTCAGATTTACTGATATATAACGGCAATTATGACGACATATAATATAAGACAAAAATTACCATTGCTGCCACGATGCAGATTGTTTAACCATCTCACTCATCATCTCTTCAGCATTCTCAACATTATTGCTTTCCAGTTCTTTTAACATTGAATCATAATTTGTATCAAAGTTTTCCTGTCCACCAGAGATAGCCTTAACCAGACCTGGCCACGCAATTTCTTCCAAAATAGAAAACATTTCATTCAGTTCTGCAGGCATCGTGTAGGTAGCAGGGGAAGAATAAATTGGTGTTTCAAATTCGTCTCTACCTGGAAACATTTCATTAAGCATTTTAATCCCCATTGCTTCACACGCTTTTTTTTCCGCTTCATTATATGCTGCAATTATGCTCTCTTCACTATTTACTGTATAAGTACTTCCACTTGAATCTTCAACTCCTTCTCCATAAATAGGAAATCCAGTCAAGTGAAAACCTACTCCCGTTTTCTTAGAATAGTCCTGATCAGTAGTAGCATAATTTATTTCATCTTGTGTACGGTATCGTTGTCCATTTTCATCTAACTGATAGTTCACATTTTCAATACCCCAATGGCGTAATACCATTCCTTCATCGCTACACATGTAATCAATAAATTTGATAGCGGCTACAGGATCCTTGCAATCCTTTGTGATACCAATTCCCCAGCCAACAGTAAGACCCTGATACATCATACTGGCACATTTGGTATCCTTATCCAATGTCACAGGTAGCCCGGCATAAGTTGAATCAACTTTACCATCTGCTTTAAGGATTGTTTCACCTTCTGCATAATTCCAACTATTATCAGTTAAGCCAATCACACGACCAGCACCAATTTTAGCAATATAATCTTCATATGTTTGAGTTGCAAAATCTGAATCCAGTATTCCTTCATCATACATGCGGCTTAGCCACCTGAAATATTCTTTTACTTTTTCGGAGCGATACTTAAAGATTACGTTTTGATCTTTATCAACTAACCACTCACCAGTATCCGGTGAACCTTCTGCAATGAATGCCGATGGATTTCCTAACGTGATCATCCATCTCCAATCTGCGGCACACAAGGAAATACCTATATGATCTAAACCATCCTCAGTCTGTGGATGAGCTTTCAGATACTCCTTTATCATTTTTTCATATTCTTCAATCGTTATAGGATAATTATAGTTATTTTCTTCAAGAACTTTCCACTGGATTTGCGCATTACCGGCTGGTTTCAGCGGACCACCACCAACTGAATACGATGATAATTGATAAATCGCCTGATCCTCTGCAGAATATCGAAGTTTTTTAAGTTCATCCCCATATACTTTTTTTATATTAGGTCCATACTCTTCGATTAAATCTGT
>OBXO01000879.1_pt1 | contig 17988 bp, 19 predicted proteins | sample 1501431 | NCBI WGS metagenome assembly OBXO01 (sample SAMEA2580163, study PRJEB22360) | human gut metagenome | biome: human gut; feature: human-associated habitat; material: faeces | place: Denmark | collected 2008/2010 | reverse complement strand
CTCGCGACCCCGACCTTGGCAAGGTCGTGCTCTACCAACTGAGCTATTCCCGCATCACCAAGTAATTTTGTTAATCACTTGATTTTGTTATCGTCTGGCAATCAGTGCTGCCGTTCGATGCGTTGCATTCTACTTACCTGACGCAATGAGTCAACGATATTTTTCACCACTGACGATCGTTTGCTGAAATTTGCGTCGAAACGATCACTGATCAAGCAAATCTCCACGTGCAGCGCTCAAATACTGGAACATTGACCACAAAGTCAGTATCGCGGCGACGAAGAAAAGTGCGATCCCAGCATACTCTACCCAGATATTTGGACGCCACAGCAGCCAGGCTAGTGCAGCCATTTGCGAAGTGGTTTTCACTTTACCGATCCAGGATACGGCTACGCTGCTGCGTTTACCCAGTTCGGCCATCCATTCACGCAGTGCAGAGATGATAATTTCACGCGCAATCATTGTTGCGGCAGGAAGCGTCACCCACCAGCTGTGGTAATGCTCTGTCACCAGGACCATCGCGATTGCCACCAGCACTTTATCAGCGACCGGATCGAGGAAGGCGCCAAAACGCGTGCTTTGGTTCCAGCGGCGTGCCAGAAAACCGTCAAACCAGTCAGTGACCGCTGCGATACAGAAGATCAGCGCACAAACAAAGGGAGCCCAGGTGAATGGCAGGTAAAAAGCCAATACAAAGAATGGGATCAGGATGACGCGAAACAGCGTGAGCAACGTAGGGATATTAAATTGCATATGACGGATAACTATCTGTTGTCAGTGAAATTACCCCTATGTTGCTACAGAGGGCCTAATGTTTCAACGAGTAGAAGATCTTTTCTGCCAGAGCTTGCGAAATACCCGGCACTTTTGCAATTTCTTCGATACTTGCGTTACGAAGGCCTTGCAAACCTCCCATATATTTCAACAACATCTGGCGACGCTTTGGCCCGACACCTTCGATGGTCTCAAGCGTGCTGGTGCTTTTCACTTTCGCCCGCTTTTTACGATGCCCGCTAATCGCATGATCGTGAGATTCATCGCGGATATGCTGGATAACGTGCAATGCAGGCGAATCCGGCGGCAGACTGAAGCCCTCACCTTCCGGCTCAAAGAACAATGTTTCCAGGCCTGCTTTACGATCGGTGCCTTTTGCCACCCCCAGCAAGAGCGGGTGCTGTTTGTCCCAGGGAACATCCAGCTCAGCAAAAACGGCTTTTGCCTGCCCTAACTGACCTTTACCGCCGTCGATCAATATGACGTCCGGAATCTTACTTTCTTCAATCGCCTTACCATAACGCCGACGCAAGACCTGATTCATCGCCGCATAATCGTCTCCCGGCGTAATTCCGGTAATGTTGTAACGGCGATATTCTGCGCGCAGCGGGCCATTGGCATCAAAGACCACGCAGGAAGCTACCGTCTGTTCACCCATCGTATGGCTGATGTCGAAGCACTCCATACGCTTCACCGCAGGTAACTTCAATACCGATGCCAGCGCCGTCAGACGTTGCGTAATCGTCGACTGCTGAGAAAGTTTTGTGGTGAGCGCCACTGCCGCGTTGGTCCGCGCCAGCTTGAGATAACGTGCGCGATCCCCTCGCGGTTTCGTCTGCACGTTAATCTTCCTGCCGGCCAGTTCAGACAGAGAGTCTGCCAGCAGGGTTTTATCGCTAAGATTAAAATCGAGCAGGATCTCCCCGGGTAAGGTACGCATCTGGCTCCCCTGCAGATAAAACTGCCCGACAAAGGTTTCGACGACCTCGCCGAGTTCCGTACCACCGGGTACTTTCGGGAAATAGCTGCGGCTGCCCAGCACTTTACCCTGGCGAATAAACAGAACGTGCACACAGGCCATACCGGCGTCAAACGCCACGCCAATGACGTCCAGATCGTCTCCGGTATTAGAGACAAACTGTTTTTCTGTCACGCGGCGTACGGCCTGGATTTGGTCACGAATGCGCGCAGCCTCTTCAAATTCGAGATTTTGGCTGGCCTTTTCCATGCGGGCGATCAGCTGCGTTAATACCTGATCGTCTTTTCCGGACAGGAACAGACGAACATACTCGACCTGCTGCGCATACTCTTCCTCACTCACCAGACCCGCGACACACGGACCAAGACAGCGGCCAATCTGATATTGCAGACAAGGCCGAGAACGGTTGCGATAAACGCTGTTTTCGCACTGGCGGATAGGGAATATTTTCTGCAACAGCGCCAGCGTTTCACGCACCGCATAACCGTTCGGGAACGGTCCAAAGTACTCGCCTTTGGCATGCTTTGCCCCGCGATGCATCGCCAGACGCGGGTGCGTATCACCGCTAAGGAATATAAAAGGGTAGGATTTATCATCGCGCAGCAATACGTTATAGCGCGGCTGATACAGTTTGATGTAGTTGTGCTCAAGCAATAACGCTTCGGTTTCAGTGTGCGTTACCGTGACATCAATCTGCTGGATTTGCGCGACCAGCGCTTCGGTCTTGCGTGACGCAAGATTACTACGGAAGTAGCTGGAAAGCCTTTTTTTCAGGTCTTTCGCTTTCCCGACATAGATAACCGTCCCGGCGGTATCATACATACGATAGACGCCGGGCTGACTGGTCACGGTTTTCAGGAACGCTTTGGCATCAAACTCGGTCACTGGCTTGTTAATGTCTCCGCATTACACAGGCCATGGCGAATTGCCAGGTGAGTCAGCTCTACATCGCCGTGAATGTTTAATTTACTGAACATTCGATAGCGATAGCTGTTCACCGTTTTAGGACTAAGATTCAGCTGTTCTGAGATCTCATTGACCTTCTGACCTTTGGTGATCATCAGCATAATCTGCAACTCGCGTTCAGACAAACTGGCAAACGGGGTTTCCGTTTTCTCAGGCTCAATCTGGCTGAGCGCCATTTGCTGAGCGATATCGGAGGCAATATAACGCTGCCCGGAAAAAACCGAACGAATGGCACTCACTACTTCCTGGGGGGCGGCGCCTTTGCTGAGATACCCTGCGGCCCCTGCCTGCATAACTTTTGCAGGTAATGGGTTTTCGGTGTGTACCGTCAGCATGATCACTTTAATGTCTGCCGTGGAACGCGCAATTTTGCGGGTTGCTTCCAGACCTCCAATACCGGGCATATTCATATCCATCAGCACAACGTCAACGGAATTTGAGCGGCACCATTTTACCGCATCTTCACCGCAGCACGCTTCGCCGACAACTTTTATGCCTTTTATATCTTCCAGAATGCGTCGTATCCCTGCGCGCACCAGTTCGTGGTCATCAACAAGAAAAACGTTGATCAAAGGAATATCTCCAGAATAGGGATAACGCTACCGATAGTTAATCGGCCCTATGTTAACGGGTTTTATCTCAACTTTGAAATGTAAAAAACGTCCGACTTTCGATTTTGCTCTCGTTTTTGGAAATTAGATTGTACGACGAGTGGAAACTTTCAGTCCTGACAGCCTTCTGCCACGGTTATATCTGCATAGCTGTTTCAGAATAGTGACAAAAAATTCATATTCCCCCGCTGAATGCAAAATAGGCAGTCAAAGTTGTAACAATAATTAACGAGGAAAATACTCGAAATAAACAACATGTGGAGAAAATATATGCACTGCAACATGTTGTTTATTTTAATGTCCACAACATTGGTCCGCGCAAAAAACAACCACAGATATTTTTAGCCTCGCTTATGGTATACTCCGCCGCCTTAAGATTTGACATCGCACTTTTTCATTGAAACATAACGAGGAAAATAAATGAGTACGCCTGACTTTTCCACTGCTGAGAATAACCAGGAACTGGCCAATGAAGTCACCTGCCTGAAAGCCATGTTAACGCTGATGCTGCAGGCAATGGGTCAAGCCGATGCAGGCCGCGTGATTCTTAAAATGGAAAAACAGCTCGCGCTGATTGAAGATCAATCACAGGCGGCGGTATTTTCCAACACGGTTAAGCAAATTAAACAAGCTTACCGCCAGTAAAAAGAAACCGGCTGATAGCAATGCTCTCAGCCGGTTTTGCGTCTGACACTCAGAACGATAATTTACTCAGATAAGCCCGGTTGCCGCGGCATAACAGGCTATCTGCGTTTTGTTTGGTGCATTGAATTTCTTTTGCATATTCTTCTGGTGGAAGTTTACGGTATTTTCAGAAATAGACAGAATGATGGCTATCTCTGAAGAGGTCTTCCCCTCCGCCGTCCATTTCAATATTTCCTTTTCCCGCTTGCTAAAGCGCATTTCTGGCGCCATAACCATGTCATCTTCCAGCCGCGTCAGTACAGACAGGCTTTCCCGCACCAGAAGCTGCATCCTGAGCTCCACTTCATCGCTCGCAAGGCGACTGTTACGGATACTTGCACGCGATACCGATAAAAAACCCAACGCCCGATTAGGCAACATTAAGCATTGCGTCATCCCTTTGCGTAAACCGTGATTGCGTGCGGCGTCCCACAAAGGTTGCGCATCGCGAAACAGAGTATCGTTCCAGGGTAAATGCCCCTGACTGAAGTTTTCAGGTTTCAGCACCGGATCAATGGCGAAATAATTTTCGGACTGATAATGCGCCACCCATGCTTTGGGATAGGTCGTATGAAGAGACGTTTTAGGTCGGGTAAAAGGTACCGGATGACGAACACAGAGCGCGTAAAAATCGAACTCTAAGTGCTGCGTCTGTTGTTGTAATTCCGTATAGACATCCTCTGCCGTCGCCATTTCCTGAAAGCGTAACAGCATGCTCCGTCGCCAGGTGAAGAAATCATGATCCTGCATACTAAGTGGTAATGCCCCTGAGATTGATAATCATCCAAACATATGAAACAAGCTAACACATAAATGTATTTTATATATGCAAATTATCGGACAAATGAAGAATTACTTGAGTATTACTCAGCAGTGGAAGGAAGTAACAGATTCAAGCGTTAATAATAAAGCAATAATTATAAATAGTTATGCGAACAGCACTCGCCAGAAACAATTCCGACGAGTGCTATATGCACTATTTATTGCATCAAAAACTTTTCAAGAAACTGGCGGGTACGCGGCTGCTGCGGATGCGTGAATAAGGATTTTGCTGGTCCCTGCTCCACTATCCGTCCTTGATCCATAAATATCGCTCTATCGGCAACATCGCGAGCAAAGCTCATTTCATGCGTCACAATTACCATGGTGCGTTTTTCCTGCGCCAACTGGCGGATGGTATTAAGTACCTCGCCAACCAGTTCAGGATCAAGTGCGGAGGTCGGTTCATCAAAAAGAATAACCTCAGGTCGCATCGCCAGCGCTCGGGCAATCGCTACGCGCTGCTGCTGTCCGCCCGATAAACGCCGCGGATAGCTGGTTTCTTTGCCCGCCAACCCGACTTTCGCCAGCAATTCACGCGCACGAGCTGTCGCTTCAGCTTTTGGTTCACCTTTGACTATCACCGGCCCTTCAATAATGTTTTCCAGCACCGTCCGATGCGGGAACAAATTAAAGTTCTGGAACACAAAACCGACGTGCTGACGTAACTGACGAATCAGCCCTTTCTGCTGGGTCAACGAACGCGCGGTATCAATGGTAATCTCACCCACTTTAATAGTGCCCGCCTCCGGTTGCTCCAGCAAATTAATGCTACGCAGCAGCGTGGTTTTGCCCGATCCGCTCGGCCCGATAATCGCTACTACTTCACCAGGTTTGACGTCAAGATCGATCCCATGCAGCACCGTTTGCCCATGAAATTTTTTGACCAGGTTTCTGACTTCGATAGCACTCATTTCGGCTCTCTCTCCTGGCGGTTCAGTTGTTCTTCAAAATAGTTTTGCAGCGCAGAAAGCACCGTCGCCATCACCCAGTAAATCAACGAGGCCGCCAGATACATCGTAAAGACTTCCAGCGTACGCGAGGTAATCAGCTGCGCCTGACGGAATAGTTCCGGAACCTGAATAGTGGCGGCCAAAGAAGTATCTTTCACCAGACTGATAAAGCTGTTGCTCAGCGGCGGCAACGCAACGCGCGCAGCCTGCGGCAGGATTGCCCGGCGCATGGTCTGCCAGCGCGTCATACCAATACTGGCGCCTGCCTCCCACTGCCCTTTATCGATGGAAGAGATTGCCGCACGCAGGGTTTCCGCAGCATAGGCCGCCGTATTCAGCGACAAGCCAATCATCGCCGCCGGGATGGGATCAAGCTCAATACCAAACTGCGGCAGACCGTAATAGATCATGAACAGCTGGGCAATCAGCGGTGTTCCGCGAAAAATAGAGATATAAAAACGCGCCAGCCAGCGCACAGGCAACAGCGGCGACAAACGCATCAGCGCCAGGATAAACCCCAGCACGAGGCCAAAAAACATCCCGCCGATACTCAGTTGCAGCGTAAAAACCGCGCCTTTGAGCAGATACGGCAGAGAATCAATTACCAGTTGGATACTTTCATGCATTAGCGTTTTTCGACCTGGTTGTTACACGTGAGGATGGTAGGCAAACAGTGCAGGTGCCCCACCGGTATGAATAAAGAGGATTGGTCCTTCGTCTTTAAAGCGCTTCTGGCTGATGCCGTCAATCAAACCCGCCATCGCCTTACCGGTATACACCGGATCCAACAAAATGCCTTCCAGGCGCGCCAGCAGTTTTACCGCCTCCATGCCCTCTTCGTTTGGCGTACCGTAGCCCGGCGCAAAATAATCATCCCATAACAGGATATCCGCCGAGGCCGTCAGTTCCAGTTCGCGGGCAATATCCTGCTGCAACGTTACAACTTTGGGCTTTTGATCGGCAACGCTGCGCGAGACGGTCACGCCGATCAGCTCGACGTCTGGCATCAGTTGTTCCAGGCCCACGGCCAGCCCGGCGTGCGTTCCCGCGCTGCCCGATGCCACCACAACGGAAGAAAGCGCAACGGCCCCTTCACACTGCTGGGCAATTTCCAGCGCGCTTTCCACATAACCCAATGCGCCCAGGGCGTTAGAACCGCCAACGGGGATCACATACGGGCGGAAGCCCTGTGCTTCAATGCGCGTCGCCAGTTCCTGAAGCTGCGCATTCGGGTCGGTCAGCGCATCGCACATTTCGATTTGCGTATTAAACAGGTCCAGCAGCAGACGGTTGCCATTGGTGAGATAGTTTTCCGCAGTAGTGCCAATCGGATTTTCCAACAGCGCCACGCAGTGCAGACCAAGCTTAGCCGCTACCGCCGCCGTCTGACGAACGTGGTTAGACTGGATGGCACCCGCGGTTATCAGCGTATCTGCACCTTCACGCAGTGCGTCTGCGGCCAGGAATTCCAGCTTACGCAGCTTATTGCCGCCCAAGGCCATCGGCGTGACGTCATCGCGTTTGATGAAAATATCGCGCCCGAGGTGGTCGGAGAAACGTGGAAGATATTCGAGCGGCGTTGGCGCGCCAATAAATTCCAGACGTGGAAAGCGCGTTAAGTTATGCAGCGGCATACAGCCTCCGGTATTCGTTGTTGTGATGTTCTTTTTATTATGCACGCTCAGGCGCAATGAAATAAAAAAAGGCGCTGTTAAAGGCGCCTTTTTTCATCGGATGCCGATTATTTCGTCACATCCGCTCCAAACCATTTTTCAGACAGAGCTTTCAGCGTACCGTCTTTCTGCATTTCAGCAATGGCCGCATCAACCGCTTTCAGCAGATCTTCATTGCCTTTGCGCAGCGCCACGCCGGACTCCTGGCGGGAGAATGCTTCACCGGCCACAGCCAGCGTATCCTTGGTTTTCTTGACCAGATCCAGCGCTGCCAGACGGTCAACCAAAATGGCGTCGATACGGCCTACACGCAGATCCTGGTATTTGGTCGGGTCATCATCATAGGTACGAATATCCACGCCCTGCACGTTCTGGCGCAGCCACTCTTCATAGTTGGTGCCCAGACCAACGCCGACTTTTTTACCTTTTAGATCGGCAGCAGTCTTAATAACGCCTTCATTACCTTTCTTCACCAGCGCCTGAATACCAGAAACCGTATACGGGGTAGAGAAATCGTATTTTTTCTTACGTTCGTCAGAGATGGTCACCTGGTTGATGACCACGTCAATGCGCTTGGAATCAAGAGAGGCCAGCATACCGTCCCACTTGGTCGGCTTCAGGTTAGCTTTCACCCCAAGGTGCTTGGCCAGTTCCTCAGCAAACTCCACTTCGAAACCGGTCAGCTTGCCGTCGTCACCCTGAAAACTAAACGGGGGATAGGTCCCTTCCAGGCCCACCACCAGCGTGCCGCGCTCTTTAACTTTATTTAACAGACCTTCATCTGCATAAGTCTTTACGCTCATTCCAGCGACAAGTGCAACAGCCATTACACCCATCAGAGCCTGACGTCCCAGAAGTGCTAATTTCATAGTTACCCCGAATATTGTCATTAGTGACTATCATTTATGACTACAGTGTAAAGCGTTTGCTGTGTTCCACAAACACGACTCTGTTACACCTTATTCGTTTTTAATATATATCAGAACTGGCTGTCCAGGAGGATTTCTGCATATGTCCCATATGGGTATGGGCTTTGAACTGCTCATACTTACGCAAGGCGATGCGGTAATTGTTGGTGCTGGTTTCCGGCAGCCACGGGGCAAGGTTTTCGTCGAGGAACCCTTCCTGCAGCAGGTCATGAGAGATATTTTGTTCGGTCAGGTGATTCCCGAGGCGACGCAGGCGGACAACGTATTCACGTACCGTGCCGTGACTCATTTCGGTCTGCTCAAATAAAAACTGTTTAAAACCAATGATGTCGAAAAAGTCGCTCTGTTCTTTGCAATGCAAATCACCGCAAAAACGACACAGTGCCACCCACTCTTTTTTCTCCTGCTCCCACTCGGCTTCATCCAACAAAGTGTCCAGTCGAGCGATGGCGATTTTATTCACAATTTGCCCACGACGAACCAGCGTGATCCGGTCGAGCAACTTAAAGCAATGGGCGCAATGCGTCTGGCTGTGTTTGAAATCTTTGAGGTAGCGGCTTAGAGGCCGTCTTTTTGATTGCTGCACCGTCATGAGAACTCCTGGTAGTCAATTCGTAATGCGGCATTGTTCAGGGGTAATGATGTACCCCTATAGCTTACCCAGCTTGGTGCGTAGACGTTTGATGGCCTGACTGTGCAACTGGCTGACCCGTGATTCCCCGACCTCCAGTACCGCGCCAATCTCTTTCAGATTCAGCTCTTCCTGGTAGTACAGCGTTAACACCAGCTTTTCGCGCTCCGGCAACGCCTCGATCGCATCCATCACGCGCTGGCGGAGGTTACCCTCAAGTAGCTGTTGTAACGGGTTTTCCTGCTGATGTTCTTCCGTCACCAGCTCAATACTATCGCCATGCTCTTCCCGCCACTCGTCATAAGAGAAGAGCTGGCTGTTGTTGGTATCGAGCAACATCTGACGATACTCTTGCACAGGAATAGCCAGACGCTCCGCCACTTCGGTTTCCGTCGCGTTGCGCCCTAATTCCTGCTCCAGTTGTCCCATCGCCTGTGCCACTTCGCGAGCATTGCGCCGAACGCTACGCGGCACCCAATCCCGGCTACGTAGTTCGTCCAGCATTGCTCCACGAATACGCTGCACTGCGTAAGTGGTAAATGCCGTTCCTTGCAAAGCGTCATATCGGTCAACGGCATTCAATAACCCGATGCCGCCCGCTTGTAGCAGGTCATCCAGTTCTACGCTCGCCGGCAAACGCACCTGAAGGCGCAATGCTTCGTGACGCACCAACGGTACATAACGCTGCCACAGCGAGTGTTTATCCATTACACCTTCAGCGGTATACAGTGAATTCACGATAAACAGCCCTGCGTTAAATGAGTTATCGGCATGATTATCCGTTTCTGCAGGGGTTTTAATCGGGTGAATAGTGGGTGAAATGGGGGGTTATTTAGGGGTTACGGGTAAAGCTAAATATAAAAAACCCCGCCGGAGCGGGGTTTGCGCGATAAGCGTAAATTAACGCAGCAGAGACAGAACGTTCTGCGTGGTCTGGTTAGCCTGCGCCAGAACAGAAGTACCCGCCTGTTGCAGGATCTGAGCACGAGACATGTTAGACACTTCGGTCGCGTAGTCGGAATCTTCGATACGGCTACGGGCAGAAGACAGGTTGTTGACTGTGTTACCCAGGTTGGTGATAGTTGAATCAAAACGGTTCTGAATTGCACCGAGTGAACTTCTCTGCCCATCAACCATTTTCAGTGCACTATCAATGGTTGAAAGCACATCAGGATTACTAGAAATTGCCGTACCTACTTTAACTTTTCCGTTTGAATCGATGTCAGCACGATAATAATCGGTACCTTCCTTGATCACATAACCCAGAGTACCGTCGTCTTTTTTATACGAGTTTAAAGTCTGGTTAGCAGCCAATGATTTGGTATCAACAGTAACTTTTTTCGTCGCGACATTCGCTTCAGTGACCGCTTTAGTCGTATCAACAGTAGCTGCAATATCAGCAGAGCCAGAATCCCAAGTTACTTTACCATCAGTAGCGATAGTTGCTGCATGGTAGGTTGCCCCCGTTTTAACTGCGTAACCAGAGCCATTACTTAAAGCATACAGTCCATCAGCTGTTTTATTCGCAGCATTACCATCAGCCTGGATATCTGCAGTCACCTTTTTATATGAAATGGCAACGTTCGCAGTACCATCAGCAATAGCTGTAGTATTTACTTTTGTAGTGTCAAAACCAGTATCGACGGAGAATTTAGACAACCCTAAAGTTGTGGTATCAATCTTTTTAAGATCAATTTCAATTTTCTCGCCGTCATTAGCACCAACTTGAATACCTAACTTCGTATCCTGAGTCAGAACTTTTACGCCGTTAAACTGAGTCTGGCCGGAGATGCGGTCAATTTCAGCCAGCCGTTGTTCAATTTCCTGCTGAATTGATTGAACGTCACTATCAGAGTTTGTCCCGTTCTGAGATTGAACAGCCAATTCACGCACACGTTGCAGGTTGTTGTTAATTTCGTTCAGTGCACCTTCGGTGGTCTGTGCGATCGAGATACCGTCGTTGGCGTTACGAGATGCCTGGGTCAGACCTTTAATGTTAGAACTAAAGCGGTTGGCAATTGCCTGGCCAGCAGCATCGTCTTTCGCACTGTTGATGCGCAGACCGGAAGACAGACGCTCGATAGCGGAACTCAGGGAAGACTGAGATTTGTTCAGGTTGTTCTGGGTCAACAGCGACAGGCTGTTTGTATTGATGACTTGTGCCATGATCTTTTCCTTATCAATTACAACTTGATGTTATTGGGCTGTTGCCCACGGTTTCTCACCGTAACCCATGTATCGGCACCTTAATTTCGAACTTTAGAAAATTTTTACTTCCCGCCCTATTTTTTCTTAGCCCGTGAAATACCCTCTATATGCACCACTATTCCGCGCATTATTTTGACAAAACTATCATTAAACTTTGCGCGCAGATTGCCGATAACCCGCTTAACAATTGTTTGCAATCACAAGGAATCGGGCATGGCTTCATTTACATCACTGGGCGTGGGCTCAGGCTTACCACTGGACACGTTGCTAAACAACCTGACTATTGCAGAAAAAAAACGTCTAAATCCAATTACTCAGCAGCAAAGCGATAACACCGCCCGGCTGACGGCTTACGGCACTCTGAAGAGTGCGCTGGAAAAATTCCAGACGGTCAATACCGCGTTAAATAAACCGGAGCTGTTCAGAAGTAGTAATGTGACCAGCAGTACTGAAGACCTGAAAGTCACCACCGAAGCCGGCGCGGCCCCGGGGATTTATACCATCAGTGTAACACAGCTGGCGCAGGCGCAGTCTCTGAGCACCTCATCGGTTACTTCCAGCAAAGAGGCGCTGGGTGATGGTTCTGATACTCGTACTATTAAAATTGAACAACCCGGTCGAAAAGAGCCGCTGGAGATTAAACTCTCGCAAGATAAGACCACGCTGGATGATATCAGCAAGGCAATTAACGATACCGACAGCGGTATCTCCGCCAGTATTGTGAAGGTGAAAGACGGTGAGTTCAAACTGGTACTCACCGCAGCCGAAGGTCTGGACAGCAAGATGACCATCTCCGTTGACGGCGACAGTAAGCTGAACGATCTGCTGGCCTACGACAGTAAGACCGGTGCTGGGAAAATGACCGAGTTGGTTCAGGCCCAAAACTCCAAGCTCACGATGAACGGTATCGATATTGAACGTCAAAGCAACAAAGTCACCGATGCCCCGCAGGGCGTGACGCTGGAACTGACCAAAAAAGTCACTGATGCACGCGTGACCGTCACCAAAAGTAATGAGAAAGCCACAGAAGCGATTAAAGGCTGGGTGGATGCCTATAACTCACTGATCGATACCTTTAATACGCTGACCAAATATAAAGCCGTTGATCAAGGTGCTGAAGGACAGGACAAAGACAACGGTGCCTTGGTGGGTGATAGCGTAGTACGTATGATCCAGACCGGTATCCGTGCGCAGTTTGCTAACTCTGGTAGCGAAGGCGCTTTTAAGACCCTGAATGAAATCGGCATTAAACAAGATGGCAAAACCGGCAAGATGACCATCGATGATACCAAGCTGAAAAAAGCGCTGGACGAAAACACCGCTTCGGTACGTGAACTGCTGGCTGGCGATGGTAAAGAAACCGGTATTACTACCAAGATTGCAGCTGAAGTTAAAAGCTACCTGGCTGATGACGGCATTATTGATAGCGCACAAGACAGCATTAACGCCACGCTGAAAAAACTGACCAAACAGTACCTGTCAGTTAGCGCCAGCATTGATGACATGGTGGCGCGCTATACGGCGCAGTTTACCCAGCTTGATAGCATGATGAGCAAGCTGAATAACACCAGTACTTATCTGGGCCAACAATTTACGGCGATGAATAAATCCTGATAACACGAGGTAAGCATGTATACCGCGAGCGGTACCAAAGCCTATGCACAGGTCAGTGTGGAAAGCGCCGTGATGAGCGCCAGTCCGCATCAGCTGATTGAAATGTTGTTTGATGGCGCGAACAGCGCCCTCGTGCGCGCTCGCCTGTTCATGCAGCAGGGTGATATCGTCGCCAAAGGCGAGGCCATCAGCAAAGCCATTAACATTATCGACAATGGTCTGAAAGCAGGCCTGGATCAGGAGAATGGCGGTGAAATCGCTACTAACCTGTCCTCGCTGTATGACTATATGATCCGCCGTTTACTGCAAGCTAACTTGCGTAATGATTGTCAGGCCATTGAAGAAGTCGAAGAGTTACTCGGCAATATTGCAGATGCCTGGAAACAGATCTCACCGAAAGCGTCGTCCCAGGAGTCTCGTTAATGACCTCAGCCGTGGAGTTTATCAACCGTTGGCAGCGCATCGCGCTACTCAGTCACTCGCTGCTGGAACTGGCGCAGCGCGGTGAGTGGGACCTTTTACTGGAACAGGAAGTTACCTATCTGCAAAGTATTGAAGTGGTCATGGAAGAGCAAACCCCACCGGGCATTACGCGAAGTATTCAGGACTTAGTGGCCGGGTACATTAAACAGACGCTGGATAACGAACAACTGCTCAAAACGTTGTTGCAGCAGCGTCTGGATGAGCTCAGCAATCTCATCGGCCAGTCGACACGCCAAAAGACGCTGAATAACGCTTATGGTCGTCTTTCCGGCATGCTGCTGGTACCCGACGCCCCCACCTCGCCACAATAATTTCCCGTCTCGTCTGAATTATCTTCCATACTCCAGAGGTCGGCCAAACGACTTCTGGAGCACGGAAGATGAAAAATCCCACGTTATTGCAGTACTTCCACTGGTATTACCCTGATGGCGGTCAACTCTGGCCCGAACTTGCCGAACGCGCAGGCGGACTCAATGATATCGGCATCAATATGATATGGCTGCCCCCCGCCTATAAAGGCGCGTCCGGCGGCTATTCCGTTGGCTACGACTCCTACGATCTGTTTGACTTGGGCGAATTCGACCAAAAGGGAACCGTCGCCACCAAATACGGCGATAAAAACCAGCTGCTGGCGGCGATAGACGCGCTTAAGCACAATGATATTGCCGTGCTGCTCGATGTGGTGGTTAACCACAAAATGGGCGCAGATGGAAAAGAAAAGATCCGCGTCCAGCGCGTTAACGCCGAGGATCGCACGCAAATAGATGATGAGATTGTCGAGTGCGAAGGCTGGACGCGCTATACCTTCCCTGCCCGCGCTGGCCAGTACTCGCAATTCATTTGGGACTTTAAATGCTTCAGCGGCATTGATCATATCGAGAACCCAACCGAAGACGGGATTTTTAAAATCGTTAACGATTACACCGGCGAAGGCTGGAACGATCAGGTTGATGATGAGTTGGGAAACTTTGATTATCTGATGGGCGAAAACATTGATTTTCGCAATCACGCGGTGACAGAAGAGCTCAAATACTGGGCACGTTGGGTAATGGAGCAAACCCAGTGTGACGGTTTTCGTTTAGATGCCGTGAAACATATTCCGGCATGGTTTTACAAAGAGTGGATTGAGCACGTGCAGGAGGTTGCGCCCAAGCCGCTGTTTATTGTGGCGGAATACTGGTCCCATGAAGTCGATAAGCTGCAAACCTACATTAATCAGGTGGAGGGGAAAACCATGCTGTTCGACGCCCCTTTGCAGATGAAATTCCACGAGGCCTCCCGTCAGGGCCGCGATTACGACATGAGCCAGATTTTCACCGACACTCTGGTGGAGGCCGATCCTTTTCATGCCGTCACGCTGGTGGCCAATCACGACACCCAGCCATTGCAGGCACTGGAAGCCCCCGTCGAGCCGTGGTTTAAGCCGCTGGCCTACGCGCTGATCCTGTTACGCGAAAACGGCGTACCGTCGGTGTTTTACCCTGACCTCTACGGAGCGCATTACGAAGACACCGGCGGCGATGGCGAAACTTATCCTATCGACATGCCGATCATTGAACAACTTGATGAACTGATCCTCGCGCGCCAGCGCTTCGCGCATGGGGTACAGACGCTCTTTTTCGATCACCCTAACTGTATCGCTTTTAGCCGCAGCGGCACGGATGAGGATCCCGGCTGTGTGGTGGTGTTGTCTAACGGCGATGACGGAGAAAAGACCATCAATCTCGGCACCAATTATGGCAATAAAACCTGGCGGGACTATCTGGGAAATCGTGAAGAAAGCGTGGTCACCGATGAAAACGGTGAAGCGACGTTTTTCTGTAACGGCGGGAGCGTCAGCGTGTGGGTGATTGAAGACGTTTTGTAAAGCTCAACCCCGGTGACCGATGGTTACCGGGGCGTACGGCTTATGGCAGTGGCGTGGCCAGCGGCGTTTTCTTTAACGCGTCAGCACATTCCTGCGTCGGGCTATCCACCCGTTGCAGCGTCATACCGTCATATTCCAGCGTATTGCCTTCACGCTCGATCTCGTACAGCTCGCGTTTCACCGTCACGTTGGTGAGATCGCCAGAGAGCATCGTCAGTTTCCCCGGCAACGCGATCACCCGCTGCCACTGGCGACAATCCAGCGTATCGCCCTCTTTCGTTATCACCAGGCTGGCAATCGCTTCCGGGCTTACCAGGCTGCGTTGCGGACCTTTTGACTGCCAGTATCCTTCCAGACCGGCTGGCGCTGGCGTTTTCACCACGTCGTTATAATTTTCTACTTCGGCGCATCCGGTAAGCGCCAGAAATACACCAACGATTGCTAATTTTTTCATCATTCATCCTGCATGCGAAGAAAATGGGATTGTGGCATTAAAGGCCTGATGTCGCCAGCCCTTCGGCAGCGTTGAGAAAGATTGATCCAGACGGTGTTACCTCTTATTACTCATAGTCAAAAATTCTGAACGGTGTAGTATCCACACTTCTTGTTACATACCTTCTGAGTTCAGAGGCACAACGCATGTCATGGCAACACTTCAAACAGGCCTGGTTGATTAAATTTTGGGCCCCCGCCCCTGCGGTCATCGCAGCGGGTATTCTCTCCACTTACTATTTCGGCATTACGGGAACCTTCTGGGCCGTTACCGGTGAATTCACCCGCTGGGGTGGTCAAATCCTGCAACTGTTTGGTGTGCACGCCGAAGAGTGGGGATACTACAAGCTGATCCATCTCGAAGGCTCGCCCCTGACCCGCATCGACGGCATGATGATCCTCGGTATGTTCGGCGGCTGTTTTGCTGCCGCACTGTGGGCCAACAACGTCAAGTTACGCATGCCACGCAGTCGGGTGCGCATTATGCAGGCGATAGTCGGCGGGGCAATCGCCGGATTCGGCGCACGGCTGGCAATGGGCTGTAACCTGGCCGCATTCTTCACCGGCATTCCGCAGTTCTCGCTACACGCCTGGTTTTTTGCGCTGGCCACGGCCATTGGCTCCTGGTTTGGTGCACGCTTTACCCTGCTGCCAATGTTTCGTATTCCGGTCAAAATGCAGAAAGTCTCCGCCGCTTCGCCGTTAACGCAAAAGCCGGATCAGGCCCGTCGCCGTTTCCGCCTGGGCATGCTGGTGTTTATCGGCATGATCGGCTGGGCGCTACTCACGGCGATGGATAAACCCAAGCTCGGTCTGGCGATGCTGTTCGGCGTTGGGTTCGGACTGCTGATTGAACGGGCGCAAATCTGCTTCACCTCCGCCTTCCGCGACTTGTGGATTTCCGGTCGCACCCATATGGCAAAAGCGATTATCTTCGGGATGGCAGTCAGCGCCATCGGTATCTTTAGCTATGTGCAACTAGGCATCGAGCCTAAAATCATGTGGGCGGGTCCGAATGCGGTGATCGGCGGCTTGCTGTTCGGCTTTGGCATCGTTTTAGCGGGCGGATGTGAAACCGGCTGGATGTACCGCGCCGTTGAAGGCCAGGTGCATTACTGGTGGGTTGGTCTGGGCAACGTTATTGGCTCGACCATTCTGGCCTACTACTGGGATGATTTTGCTCCCGCGCTTGCCACCAACTGGGACAAAGTGAATCTGCTCAACACCTTCGGTCCGCTCGGCGGTCTGCTGGTGACCTATCTGCTGTTGTTTGCCGCGCTGATGCTGATAATCGGCTGGGAAAAACGTTTCTTCCGTCGCGCAGGGTTGACGCCTGCCAAGGAGTCTGTATGAAAAATATCGTGCCTGATTATCGCCTCGATATGGTCGGCGAACCGTGTCCATACCCGGCTGTAGCCACGCTGGAAGCGATGCCGCAATTGAAGAAAGGTGAAATTCTGGAAGTGGTGAGCGATTGCCCGCAGTCAATCAACAATATTCCACTGGATGCGCGTAATCACGGCTATACGGTGCTGGATATTCAGCAGGATGGTCCAACGATCCGCTATTTGATTCAGAAGTAACTGGTTGCCGGATGGCACTGCGCTTATCCGGCAAACATTATCTGCACGTTGTCCCTACACCTGCATCGACATCACTTCCTGATACGCCGACACCAGTTTATTACGCACCTGAATACCCATCTGCATCGATACCGACGCTTTTTGCATATCGGTCATCACATCATTTAACGCAATACCCGGCTCACCCAGGGTAAATTTCTCTGCCTGCGTACGGGACGCGGTTTGCACATCGCTGATTCTGTCTAACGCCGCATGCAGTTGTCCGGCAAAACTCACGGTCGGTTGTGGCTGCATATCCTGCATTTTTGCTGATATCGCCGTGGCCTGTAACTGGCTGATGACCCCTTCAATCCCCTGTATTGCCGACATTCTGATCCCCTGGATGATTTTTTACGTAGCTGAGATTACCAGTTAGTCAATAAGATAAAGGCGTTAAATAACGATAAAAAACCACGGTTTTTAACGCATAGAAAAATTCGAAACCGCAAATAATGAGACCGTCAATTTTTCGAGTTTGCTGACCCGGGAGTGAGTCTTGTTCCACTTTGCAAAAAACGCCGTCCACGATAAGCCACGAGGTGCGAGATGAGTGCGACAGCATCGACTGCAACCCAGCTTAAACCTCTCGAGTGGTTAAACCGCCTGCGCGCGAATCCCAGAATTCCTTTGATTGTGGCGGGGGGCGCCGCGCCGGCCATCATCTCGGCACTGGTACCAAACTT
>OBXO01000876.1_pt1 | contig 18038 bp, 15 predicted proteins | sample 1501431 | NCBI WGS metagenome assembly OBXO01 (sample SAMEA2580163, study PRJEB22360) | human gut metagenome | biome: human gut; feature: human-associated habitat; material: faeces | place: Denmark | collected 2008/2010 | reverse complement strand
CCGCAGAAAAATACATATTCGCAGATACGGAAATATCAATTCCTGCCGTAATCAACACAAAAAACATGCCAACCACTGCAATTCCCAAAGTAGAGGACAGCCTCAATACATTAATAGCATTGCTAAACGTCAGAAAGTTCTTGGACTGAATGGCAAAATAGGCCAGCAGGATGATAAAAATTACATATAAACCGTAGGTGCAGAATAAATTAACCAGTCTCCTTTGGACGCTTTTCCGTAAGAATATTTTTTTATGAAGTATATTCCTTTGGATGTTATTACGCTTACTTGTCTGAGATGTCCTTGCCATTACTTCCCACCTCCTATTGCAGCCTGCATGATGCGTTCCTGCACAAACTCGCCTTTTTGAAGCTCCCCGGTAAGAACATTATGACTCATCACCAGGATTCGGTCGCACATTCCCATCAGTTCCTCCATCTCCGAAGAGACAATCAAAACCGTGGATTTATTCTTTGCCAGATCATTAATAATGCTGTAAATTTCATATTTTGCTCCCACATCAACACCCCTGGTAGGTTCATCCAGAAGAAAAATCTTAGGCTTTCTCAATACCCATTTCCCAAATACTACTTTCTGCTGATTTCCTCCTGAGAGATTCCCGACAGCCTGTTTCCCAGCATCAAAAGTCTTAATATTCAGCTCTTTCACTATCTGTACAGTCTGTGCCGTCTCTGATTTGTGATTAATAAATTTCATTTTTCCGGATATTTCTCTTATATTAGCCAGCACCACGTTTTCTTTTACTGTCTTTGGCATCAGAAGTCCTTCCTCACGCCTGTTCTCAGTGATAAACGCCATGCCATTTCGAATACAGTTTTCAGGCGTGATGGGTTTAATCTCCTTACCCTTAAAATGAATGCTGCCGTCCAAGATGGGATCCACTCCAAACAGACACCTGAGAAGTTCGGTCCTGCCAGCCCCCATCAAACCAAACAGCCCTAATATCTCTCCTTCCCGAATCTCCAGATTGACATTTTCAAATCTTCCTTCCTGGCAGATATTTTTCACCTCAAAAGCAACGTCCCCTATTTGCTTTTCCACTGTGGGATAAATTTTATTCAGTTCACGTCCCACCATCTGTTTGATTATCTCCGGTGTCGTAATGGTATTCGTAGGGTTTTGAGAAATGATTTCCCCGTCTCTGAGTACTGCTATCTCATCACAATGTTCAAATACATCCTCCAGAATGTGTGTGATAAAGATCAGAGATTTTCCCTGCTTCTGAAGCAGATGCATGATCTCAAACAGCTTTTCCTTTTCTTTATTTGACAGAGAGGTGGTTGGCTCATCCAGAATAATAATTTTGGCATCCCTCATTATGGCCTTTGTGATCTCCACCAGCTGCCGCTGTCCCATGGGAAGACCTCCCAGAATATCAACCGCTGTAAAGTCACTGATTCCCAGCTCTTTCAGCTTATCCGCAGCAATCTTTTTCATTGCCCTCTTATCAATCGTTTTTGCTTTATTCTTCTTCATCTCAGTGATAAAGAGATTCTCATAAACACTTAAGTTGGTAAACAGATTCAACTCCTGGTGTACAAAAGCGATGCCTGCCGCCTGGGAAATTTTGGGGTTTGACGGCTCGAACTTTCTGCCCTCCAAAATGATATTACCCCCATCTCTCTGGTGAATACCTCCCAGGATATTCATCAGGGTAGATTTTCCAGCACCGTTTTCACCAACCAAACCCAGAATCTCTCCCTTCTTCAGCGCTATCGTTATATCTTTCAGCACCTGCACGGAGGAAAAAGATTTTGTCACCTGTTCTAACTGTAATATATACTCTATCTTTTCAGCCACTCTTCTCACATCCAATCTCATCGATACTTGTTATGCTTTTTCATTTCTTTTCTTAAAAACAGCCATGCCTCCTGCCGCCAAAATGATTGCGCCCTTGACTATGGTAATAATGAAATACGGTGTATTTAACAAGTTTAATGTAACATTAATTAATATAATAAGAAATGCTCCCAATACCGTATTGGGGATCTTGCCAAATCCTCCTGCCGGACTGGTTCCGCCTACGATAATACTGCCCATAATATCGATGAACAATGTACTTCCATAGCTGGATGCTCCTGACTCCATCTGGGCCATCATAATAACACCTGCAATTGCAGCACAGACACCGCTGTAGATATATATTTTAAAAATTGTCTTTTTTACCGGAATACCGGAAATAACCGATGCCTTGGGATTGGTTCCCACAGAATAAAGCTGTCTGCCATACAAAGTACGGCTGCAGACAATGTGGGTAATAACTGCCACAATTAATCCCAGGATGAGCGCATAGGGGATTCCCAGTACGTTGCCCGATCCCAGAGCGGTGAAAGCTGAAGGCAGTCCCGAGATAGTAGTTCCTCCTGTATAGACAACAGCAAGACCGCTGCCAATCATCTGGGTTGCCATGGTAACGATAAATGAAGGCATCTTAAATCTGGTCACAGACAAACCATTAATAATACCAAAAATAACACCAATCAGAAGCATCAGCAGAATGGCAACGGGAATAGCGTACCATCTGCCAGCCAGGTATCCGGTTGTCTCGCTCATAATCGATGCTCCCACCACACAGGTTAGTGCGATTACGGAGGTTGCGGAGAAATCCACGCCACCGTTTAAAACTGCGAAGTGCTGGCCACATGCAACGGTAAGTAATACACAGGCCTGGCCAAGAATGTTCGTGATATTACCCGCAGTTGCGAAATTTGGTACGCCGATGAGTGCAACAAATACAAACACCAGTACAAACCAAACAATTGTGTCTACTGATCCGTAAATCTTTTTGACCTGTTCCATAAAATCAAACCTCGCTATCTGCATCAAGTACAGCATTGCATGTAATTGAAGGTGAATATCGTACCTGGTATCTGCGACAGGCATGCATCTGGGAAACAACTGCGCAGAAATGCAAGCGTAGATACCAGGAACTATATTCACCGATAATAGTATTATGCTGTACTATGCTCTGTTTTTCTCTCATACTGGTACGGCGTCTACGGAATATACGGCGACGCACAATGTCATACTCCTCTGATGATAAATACCTCTGACCTATGAAATTAATATCCTGCAAAACCTAATTCATTTACATTCTCAGGCGTAACTTCAAATCCCGGATCCACAAGACCATCTGTTTTTTCTCCTTTAGCCGCTGCCACTGCACCTTCCACGCAGAGCTGTCCCTGAGTCGTAGCATCCTGCACAGAGACGATATCTACATAGTTTGCCTTAATCTGGTCAATTGCATCTTTTGCGCCGTCAAAAGTAACAATAGTTACATGCTTCTCATCATCAATCGGATACCACTTATCAATCTGCTGCAGTCCGGAAATAATAGACGGGAGTAAGGCATCAGAAGGGCTGAATATCATGTTGATGTCGGGATTTGCTTCAAAAGCACTCAGAATACCAGCCAGAGCCAGTTCTCCCTTCCACTCAGTGGGAACTTCGGAAACTACATCGAATACATCCTTATTTGCATCTGCCACATTCTTAAATCCAGTATCACGTGCAACTGCATTTACGTCTGTCAGGCTGCCCATAAGTTTTACTGCCTTGTAAGTCTTTCCATCTTTTTTTGCTTTTTCCAACAAATAATTCATTTCTCTTTCAACCATTGCCACGTTGTCAGAGGTAACTGTTCCTGAAACTTCAGCTCCCTCACCTGCAGCGCGGTTTGCCATGATTACGGGTACATCTGCCTCATTACATTTTTTAATAGCAGATACAACAGCCTCACCATCTGCCGGCGCAATGATGATTGCATCAGCCCCGCTGGAAATTAAATTTTCAATCTGCTGGTTTTGCTTCTGCACATCATTCTCTGCGATTACTTCGGTATACTTCACACCCAACTCATCGCATTTATCGTGCATAGCTGTCTGATACTCTGCCCACATCTGGGACTCAATGGCACACATGGAAATGCCGATCATAATATCTTCTTTGCCGCCGGATGCTGCTTCAGATACTGCCTCTGTCACGGCATCCGTAGCTGCCGCTGTTGTCTCTTCATTTGCAGCCTTAGTCTCTGCCGTTGTCTCTTTTTGCACCTCTGTCGATGCTGTTGTCTCTGCTGTTTTTTCACCACAACCCACCATTACCAAAACCATTGCACATGCTAATACTACACTAACTGCTTTCTTCTTCATACATACCTCTCCTTTACATTTTTTATTAATGAATACCTTCTATAAAAAAGAGCTTCCTCTTTTCTATCGTATCTTTTCCACAATGGCCTTTTCTTTCAGTTCCATTGCCCTTTCATATTGAAACCCCACCGTTAATTTTGACTCCGCAGTCGCAGCAGATACGCCTGCCGCCAGCTTTAAAATTTCTTCTATTAGAAGTTCTTTCGAAAATCCGTATACCATGCCACTCATGAAAGCGTCTCCGCATCCAATGGTATTTTCAACCTGCACTGTCAAAGGAAATACCCGGTAAACAGCATTACCGTAGCGGACAATGGATCCCTCTTCTCCTCTGGATACAGCCACACAGGAAATTCCTTGGGATGCAATCTGATCTATCCCGTCCAGAATTTCTTCCTCATTTTGAATCCTCTTTCCAGTCACTTGGGAAAGCTCATCTAAATTTGGTTTGACCAGAAAAGGTGTTTGTCCAATTCCTCTGATCAAATTATCTGAACTGGTATCCAGAAAAAATCGGATCTTTTTTCCCGTCTTTCCGATACTCTCCATAATGAGATTGTATATGTAAGGAACTGATGTATTCGATGCATCTCCAGACAATACCAGATAGTCCCCGTCTTTTAGTGTTTCCTCCAGTGAAATGAGCATCCCTCGGCAAATCTCTTCCGGTATCTCTCGCCCCCGCTCCGTAATCAAGGTGCAGGAATGATTCTCCTCAATTAATGCATAATTCATACGGGATTCCCCATCTTCGTATTGGAGAAAATGAGTTTCCACTTCACTCTCCTTTAGCATAGACTCAATCTTCTTTCCCAATTTTCCAAATCCAATTCCATAGGCTCTGCTTTTGCACCCCAAAATGCTTAGATTAACAGACACATGTGTCCCTTTCCCACCAAGTACATCTTTGGATTGCTTGATTCGATTTGTATTGTCCCGATCGAATTCCTTAATAAACAGTAACCTGTCAATTGCAGGATTAATGGTTAATGTACAAATCATGTTAACCTCCTTTCCCGATAAATTATTTTTGTTTATGTTGGAATTATATTACAAAACAGTCATAAATGCAAGTAATAATTTTATTTTTTTGTTTGTTTTACTCATATAACAACATATTTCCATATTTTACCAATATTGCAATCTAGTAATGACCGTTTTGATCTTTTGAATATATAAAATTGTTTTTCCCTCGCTATTGCGTTATCGTTAACGCTGTTGTATAATTTATAGCATACAACACTATTGTTTGTCAAGAAAAACATAGTGCGTTGAATTTTAAGGAGGTATATATTATGAGTAAAGGCAATACAAATCCTGATGACTATGTCATCGGCATTGACATCGGAGGTACCAACTTCCGCATCGGCACGATTACCCGGGATCACACACTGGAAAATGCCAGAATAGTCAGCAGCCGCCAGTTGTTTGAAACGAATGATCCCATCCTGGTTCTTTCAAGTTTTCTCTCTTCCTACATGAAGGAATTCCCTGAGCGCACCTGTCGTGGCATCTGCCTGGGTTTTCCCGGAACCGTTGATAAAAAGAAACAAGTGGTCTATTCCTGCCCCAATCTCCCAAGCATCACGAATAAGAATGTTGCAGGTATCCTGGGAGAACAATTTCAACTTCCAGTTTGTGCTGAGCATGATGTAATCCTCTTACTGGCCAATGATTTAAAAACCGCTAAGTTACAGGGGTATGACTGTGTTATTGCTCTTTATGTGGGGACCGGTCTTGGCAACGCCCTCTATATACACGGCCGCTTTCTGGATGGAAAAAACGGTGTTGCCGGAGAACTGGGTCATATCCCTGTGATGGGAATTACTGATCCCTGTCCCTGTGGAAATGAAGGCTGTCTGGAACTCTTCTGTGGAGGAAAAAAGCTAGAGCAAATACGTGAAGAATACTATCCCAAGGTTCCCTTTGCAGAGCTCTTCTCCCACTACAGTAAAGACGGTCCCCTTGCTGTATACTTGGATGCAGTGGCTGGGGTTGCCAAGATGTTGTATACTGGGATGCGGGGGCTGGGCCAGCCGCCACGGAGATCAATATCCTGGATCCCGACTGTATCCTCTTGTCAGGCGGGGTTATCAACATGGCAGACTTTCCTTATGAACAATTGATCACGAGGATTCGACACTATGCCAGAAAACCTTATCCTGAGCAGTCACTCATTTTTTTAAGAGGTATTAGCGACCCTTTTTTCGGAGTTTTGGGAGCCGGAATCTATATGTGGGATCGTATAGAATAATTTCAGTTTTTTGTGGAATTCAAAAGTTAATTTTGTGGTTTTGTGGATGAATCAGTCATTTTGTTGTTGACATTTTAATTTTTCTATGTAATAATGAGATTACCTTAGCTTACAAACCAATTATCAACTTACAAGAAAGGAACAATAATATGAACAAAGTATCACCCTCTGTCATGTGTATTGATATGATGGAATTAAAAAAACAGTTAAACGCTCTGGATCAGGCTGGTGTGGATTTGTACCACATTGATATTATGGATGGACATTTTGTTCCAAACTTTTGTCTGAACGGTTATTTGATGCAGGAAATTCGCAAGGTTTCCAAGACACCAATGGATGTGCATCTTATGGTAACCAATCCTACGGATTACATCCAGTATTTTTCGGACTGCGGTGCCGACACTATCACGTTACATATTGAAACTCTGGAGCATCCCATACGGGCTATGAAACAGATACGCAGCCTGGGAAAACGTACCGGAATTGCAATCAATCCTGCAACGGACTTAGCATCCCTTAAATACATGATGGAATACATTGATATGATCTGCATCATGAGCGTAGATCCGGGCTTTGCCGGACAGACGCTGGTTTCCACAGCCTATGAAAAAATTACAGCTGTGCGCAGAATGTTTTCCGAAGCAGGATACAATATTGACATCATGGTGGACGGACAGGTAAAAGAAGAGACAGCCCCCAAGATGGTTGCCGCCGGTGCAAATGTGCTGGTACTGGGATCCTCCGGACTCTTTAAATATCCGGTTGAAAAATATCCGGAAGTGATCTCTATGTATCAAAATTACTAAGAACAAGAAAGGAAAATAATTATGAAAAAGTTAACGATGTTCGGTATGCCGATTGTTTTTTCTACAGAAGATCAGAAGCTGAAAGCAGAAGATAAAAATGTAAACTACGAGGATTATTCCCGTAAATATTCTAAGGGTATGTTTGGCCTGCTGGCTGATAATTCCTACCTCAAAGAAGAGGAACCCTATTACGACTTCTACAAGGCCATTGTGGATGACAGCGTGCGGGCAAGATTTTCAGATGCAAACCTGCGCTATGACAGCACGGTGATTATGGAAGGGTGTGCAGGGAATGAATTCAAAAAAACGGCTGGACATTTCCACTGTCTGATTCCTGGAAAAACGGTAAGCTATCCGGAACTGTATCAGGTAATCAAAGGAACCGCACTTTTTGTTATGCAGCGCGTAAACGATAACACAACAACAGATGGAAATATGGTAGTTCAAGACAGTATTCTGGCTGAAGTTCATGCCGGTGAATCCATTGTGGTTCCTCCCGATTTTGGTCACTGTACGGTGAATATCGGATCTGAGACCATGGTCTTTGTAAACCTGGTATCCTGCGATAGTCATAATTCCTATAAATCGGTTAAGAGCAGCGCCGGCATGTGCTGCTATGTCTTGAGAAATCCGGATGGAAGTTACCGCATTGAAAAAAATCCGCATTATGATTTCGCTTGCCAGCCACGGATCGTAGTTCCCACAGACTCTCCTACTCTGGGCATCTCGAAAAATGTACCTGTATATACTTCTTTTTTAAATGCTCCGGAAACCTACCGTTATCTAAACGATCCGGAGGGGCTGATGTCCGATTACTTTTCAATGCTGAAAGATAAAGAGTAAAACTGGATCGGCATCACCTGGGCGTCTTGGAAATAAGTTCCCATAAAGACCCCTTATTCGTAGTCACTTTTCAAACATAATGCAGTACCAATACGACTTTACGCATAGAAGAATCCCGACCAAGCCGCTATCAGCTGAACGGGATTCTTCTATTTATTTCAACAGCCTGCCTTTACATTACCTGTATCTCCTCTCTGACAATCCGTACCCACTCACTCAAATTCTCCGGATTCTTCCCCAGCGTATGATTATCTTTCATAATAATTTCCACACAATTATCTCTGCATATCCGCAATGTTTCCCGAAGTTCACGCCTCACTTTATCCTGGTACAGCTTTGATGATGCTAGATCAGTCGGTGACGGCTTCAGGGAATAGATATAGTCCTGTTTTAGTTTAGATGCCATCATTTCTTTATCTGCCCAGGGCGATACCGAGACTCTTCTGAGATTGCTCACTTCTTTTACTATATCAAACCGCTGGTCCATCGGTTCACAGCAGCCGTAGCAGGTCAGGCCGAAGCGCTCCAAGATTGGTTTCTGGTAGGGAAATATGAATTCTTTGAACATTTCCGTTGATACTCCCACTGTGATCTGGCTTTCTGACAGCCCCCACATATCTTTGGTTCGAACCCTGCCGGAAAAATCAGATGCAGGAAGTTCCGTAGTATACCCGATTCCTCCAGACCCTACATAGGAATTATCGTTGTTAAGAGAAAAGAGCCCATTTTCCTCCAGGAAATCCAGTTTTGCCATGACGCCATCCCGGAGCATTGCCATCATTTTATGAATATTTTCCGGTTCATCATAAAAATCGTACATCAACTGTTCCATGCCTCTTAAAAATGCCGCTTCATCCGTCAGTCCAACTGACCAAAACCATGCGGTATTTCGTTGTGTTTTCAGGCTTCCTTCAAATAATTCACAGGCTGTTTCATACAAATTATTTGTTGCATCATAGTTCAGGATATAAGCTTCTCTTTCCACCTGGACAAGCTCATCGTAGTCTTTCATAATTGCATCAATGTGATAAGCCCCTCCCTGTTCCATTTTAATTCCTTTGGTAAATTTGGACTCTTTTCCCTGCAATCCCCAGGGCTTTACTTTGTGCACATAAGGAAGGGTAAATACTGGTTCTACTACGTAGTCATCATTCATCTGCTCTCCCCAAAAGATCTGCTTTCTGATATGCAGCTCCCAGTATCTGGCTATACTGTTTTGGCACTGCATCACATCATCCGGAATGATTTCATTCCAGCCATTTTCCGGGTCACACAGAATCAGGGGCCGGGTATGCTGCAGCATGTTGTGTGCCGTCCATAATTTCCGCCGCTCACACATAACCGGGTTAGCCGATGACTCTGCCATTCTTTTAGCCAGCTCACGTAATATTTCCCGGTCCTTTTTGGGGAAATTTAAATTGCTGTAATCCGCCATATTAAAATTTACTCTGATATTCATATGTTCCATAATTGCTCACTCCATTTCAATAAAGTTCTTACTATAGACTGTACAATCTGATATAATGAGTATAGTTTATTCAAACATGCTTAACAATCCAAATAGTTGCTGTTCTATTATATTAAAATTGCTGTTTTATAGAGAGGTATGATATGAATATCGAGCGTAAGAGTTATGTTCTGGCAAATGAAGCCGGAGTTTCTCCCGGATCGGAGTTTTTTATTGCATCGGAAGAATGTCAGGATACGGATATCTTCAATCATCTGGTTATGTGCGGACAGTACCATTGTACGGACGGTTATGTGATAGACCGTCTCTTTTATGACTGTCTTTTTATTGCCTATATTGATCAGGGAGCCATGGACATAGATTATGAAGGAGCCCACTCTACTGCTGTTGCGGGTGATGTTGTTTTTATGGATTTGAAAAACCCCCACCGTTATGGGGCGGCAGGCAGCCTGGATTTTAGCTGGCTTCATATCAAGGGGAGTATCTGCAATCATATTTATGAACACTATCGCAATAAAAACGGTATTATCATACATGATTATACCTGCAGAGATATTTACTCGAATATCCGTTACATCCTGTCATCCTTCAAAACAGGACAACTTCTGAGCAAAACGGATCTGTCCTCTGCTATCTATAAGACCCTGATTTCTTCACTTTCCGCTGAAAATAACAGTACTGCTTCCAGATCAACCAGAGTGGTCACTGTTGCTGTTGAGTATATGAAATATAATCTCAGCAACAAAATCAGTCTCATTGATATTGCTTCTTCCGTTCATATGAGTAAATATCACTTTATCCGGATTTTTAAAAATAATACCGGGTATTCGCCCTATGAGTATTTGCAAAAGCTGAGGATGGATACCGCGAAGCACTTGCTTCATACTACGAATAAAACCATTGGTGAAATATCCAGAGCGGTAGGTTACCAAAGTGAAATGGGATTTACTTCTGCTTTTTGTGAAAAAGTTGGCATCTCACCGGGAAGATATCGAAACAGCTTGTTTTAGCATACACTTACATTTCCTTAACTGAAAAAAAGAGTATTACTGGTACCGTTTCAGTACTAGAAATACTCTTTTTTATTCTACTTTACAATTTTTACCGTTTTCTTTTGCCCTTTATTTTTCAGAATCTTCGATTCATATTTTTTCAGGCATGCAGAGGGAACTTTAATCTTTGCATTTTTATGGATGCCGGTAAATGCCTGGGCACCGGCTGATTTCAGTTTTTTACTTTTTATTGTTATTTTCTTTAAACTGCTGTCCTTGTAGAAAGCTTTTTTGCCGAGCTTTGTAAGTTCTGTACTGTCAAGAGCAACGGATTTTAGTTTATTGCAGCGATAGAATGCGTTGTCACCAATTGTTTTTACATATTTGCCTACCGTTGCTTTTACTGCTTTCGTACAGCCTTTAAATGCGGATTTGCCGATTGCAGTTATTTTGAAGGTTTTGCCTTTTATTTTAACTGTTTTCAGAACCTTTATGGATGTAAGGTTTTTCTTCGTTACCCCGGTGACTGTTACTGTCCTTTTCTTTAGGCTGGTCACCTTATACCGGTAAGAACCTGCTGTATAAGTCTTTCCTTTCACAATTGTATTTGCCTGCAGTTCCTTATCTTTGTATTGCTTTTCTAGTTCTTTGTATCTGGACTGGGACTGGGTCAGAACACTGTAGTTTGTAACCAGTTTTTTCTGTTCTGGAGACAGTTTCTGATACATCGTCAGTGCTTCTTCGATCTTATTTTTAGAAGCAGGACTATAGGTAACTGTTCCGATGGTATTTATTTTCACCACAACTGCATTCGCAGCTTTCAGATTGTTACAGGTCTGACGTGCCTGTGTTAATTTACCATAGTTGGATACCTTCGTTTTTTGGGTGGGCTTTAATGCTGCATACTCCTGCTCTGCCTTAAGGATCGCCGGTTCACTTTGGAGGGTTATTTTTTCTCCGATATTATTAATAAAATCCTCTACCGCCTTGACAGCAGGATCAACGGGTTCTGTTGGATCCGTTGGGTCTGTTGGATCCGTTGGGTCTGTGGGGTCGGTCGGTGCGTTCACCTTCAAACTATAAGCTTTGCTTTGCGTGCCATAACTGTTTGTTACCGTCAGCGTTAGTTCTGATTCTCCCGCCTGAACTCCCTTTACGGTGACTTTTGCGCTGTCTGTCCCGTCTGTTATTTCCACACTTTCGCCTCTTGTAACCGACCATTGATACGTGCTGTCAGACACATCAGCGGGAGCCGCTATGCTTCCTGTCAAAACAGCTGTATCCCCAATATTAAGGCTATCTTTCTCTGCATGTATTGACACTCCAAAGCCGTCTGCCTTTGTCCATATAAGCATCTTAGATGCATTGTTCTGTCCATAAACTCCGTCATCCCCCCGGTTATTCCATGCGTAATAAGGAATCGCCTGAAGTTTTGCCAAAAGCCGCTCCCCGCCTTCTTCGTAATATACTTCTCCCGTTATTTCCACTACCCCGTTAAGCAGTTCCGGGTTATATTCTGCTGTGAGTTCTGCTGATCTGGGAATTACAAAGTTTAATGGATTCAGGCTGCGCACTTGTGGATTTATACTGGTATTGCCAGCCTTTTCTATGCTGTATACCAGGGGACCTCTTTCAATTGCCACTCTTTCGCTGTTTGTTGTCACATTTGGATTTGCTTCTGTCAATCTTGTTTCCATGGGCATGTCCACGGTAATCACATCCCCTGCAGCCCATTTCCGGTTAATGGAGACATATCCATTGACTGCTTCTGCAGTAACCCTATCTCCATTTACCGTAATTACTGTACTGCGGTTTTGCTGTTCCTGTATCCAGCCAGGAATCCGAATATTCATCGTAAATATTTTTTCTAATTCCGGTGTGACGGTAATGGAAACCTTACCTTCCCATGGATATTTTGTTTCCTGCTTAATCGCTGCTTTTGTGCCATCTACATTTACATTTGCATCGCTTCCGATATACATATTTACAAAGACATCATTTTGATGGACAGAATACATATAGCCGCTTAAGGACGCAATCGTTCTCATTAGGTTTGGAGGACAGCAGGCACATGCAAACCATTCTGACCGGGCATTTCCGTTGGACACTTCCAGACGGGAATCATAGTAAAAGAGATTTCCTTCCAGGTTTGTTCCTACCAGTACTCCGTTATAAAGTGCTCTTTCCACTACATCCGCATATTTTGCATCTTGATGCACCAGATTCATGCGCTGGTTCCAGTTTGCCACTGCAATGGACGCACAGGTCTCACAATAAGAATCATCATTGGGAAGTTCATAATCTCCGCCGAAGTCTTCTCCGTGAGATCTTACACCGATCCCACCGGTTATATAGGTTTTTCTGTTTTCCACAGAATCCCAGATGGTATCCAGCGTATCCAGATATGCCTCTTTGTCAGCATCTCCGTCCGGCAGCAAGGTCGCCACATCAGTTGCTCCCGCATAGAGATAAGCCGCACGAACTGCGTGTCCCACTCCGTTTTTCTCCTGTGTAAAGGGAGCTTTATCCTGGGAATAGTCGCCGCCTTTGTAATTGCTCTCTCTTAAAGATTGGTTTTCCCCTCTCCGGTCAATGAGCAGCTTTGCCGTATCTACATATTTCTGGCCTGCACCTTCCCCTTCATACTCTTCTGCCAGCTTCGCCAGTTTGACCAGGGCAAGCTCTATTTCCTCATGCCCGGGAACTTCGTGGCGCTGCCCATCGGGTCCGAACAGGCGTACAATGTCATCTGCAAACCGCTTGCCTACCACATAGAGACTGTAGTCCGGATCACCGATTCCTTCCCGGTAGCGGGTATACGCAACAACTGCTTCAAAGAAATGTCCTGCTATATACATTTCATGATTGCTGAAATCTCTGAAGCGGTGGGTGCCCGGAGAGCTTCCGCCTGCAAAGGTAGTGCTTCTTAAGGTAAAGTGGGTATTAATATATCCGTCTGCATATTGAACCTGCTCAATTTTACGGATCCAGCTTTCTAAAGTCTGTTCCAAATCTGCCCTTTGGGCTGCAATTTCCGGCTCAGTATCATTCTGAATAACCGACAGCGTATAAGAAATTGCTTCGATGGATTTATAGATATCCGTATCCTGGAAGACAAAACCATTAAATGGTTCATACGCTTCCCCGTTTAAACCCTGCCTGATCCGCTGCATACAGCTTGGGATCTGCTGCTTCCCATTCAACGGGCATCAGTTTTGAATTGAATTCCTCTCCAAAATCAAAAGCTTCTGTTCCATAATTCTGAGTCTTATTAACACTTTTTAAAGACGGTGTCGGATCGTCGAAGCTGATCCCGTTTACTACCACCATTTTGGGAAGAATCGGCTCCCTGCCTGCTGCCGTTGTGGTGATATAATCATCAATGCTCTCTATCGATTCAACCGATACCGGGAAAGTTGTTTCCCGCTCTGCAGCTGCATAAGTGCATTTTAATTTTATAACCGCATCACCCGGATTTTTCGCCGTTACGGTAATCTTATTGAACTCTGTATCATTCGTAATTGCAAGAATGTCACTGTACTCTTCCGGGACAGACCACTCATAGGTTACATCCGGAAGAGCTGCCGGAATGCAGTATCCCTGGTATTCTGCAGTTTCACCCAGACCGATCCGCTCTTTTCCGGTGATTTTAGCAGCGTATAGTTCGTCCGTAGTTGCTTCACCATACACCTCCCATTCACTGATACCAACTCCATTGCTTCCCGTACCATTACGGTCTATGTACAGGCGCAGCTGTGTTGTTCTCACCGGCGTTTTCAACAGTACGCTGTTCCAGTAACGGTTGGCACCATTGATTCCGCCGTTGCTTCCGTCATACTGGACTCCTACCGAAGAAGTATCCACGTAATCTTCATTCTGCATGTCGGTTATCTCCACCCATTCATTCTGGGTATTATCGTAGTAATAAGCCTTGCAGGATTTTGGAAATGTGACATTCCCGCCTGCATTCAGCATAGCATTATCTGCCCACCACATCACACGCATACTGGAGATTTCATAGGGTTCCTCCCAGGTTAACGTCACCGGAGTGGGATAATTCAGCAAGCCATCAGACTTCCAGGTATTCCATGAAGTATACGGATCTCCCGTTGCCAGGCTGCCGTTATTTACATTTTTCGCCGGAGTATTCTCATGTTCGGCAGAGGCGGCTGCCTTTAAAGCAATATTCTCTCCCTGTTGCAGTGTCTTGGCATTTACATTTATAACCGGCAATGCCAAGAAAAGCAGTGTAAGACACATAATCGTTGTTAAAATCTGTCGTTTCACACCTGTTCCTCCCTCTTATTCGCATTTTTATGCGTTTATTATAATTATTATATCTATTTGGAAGATAAAAAAATACGGGATTTTATATTGTGTTTGTGAGATTATTTATGAATTAATTGAAAAGCTTATTCTTGGATTCATTGTACCTGACTGATAATTTCTTAACTTAGACATTCAGGGCAGGTTTATCACTATTTATTAATAGTAGCTGGTATCACTTCCCTTTTGAATTCTAATTTATTAATGTTGGTGGATTTATTTCAGGTATAATATCGTTGTTCCCCTTTACATTGAGATTCTGCCATTGTTATTTCGCTGGCTGCTGCTGGGTGATGCAGTGGAGCATACCACCGTATTGGTAGAGGGCTGTCACATTAACTGGTACAATGTCCCGCCCGGTATACAGCTCTGACAGAATTTCAGCAGCGATGTCATCGTTGCTGTCTCCATACACGGGCAGAAGCACAACCTTATTGCCCACATAATAGTTGAGATAGCTGCCCTTGTAGTCAAGTCCTTCTACGTTTTTGGAGGTCATGGGAAGCTCTATGATTTCATATGGCTCACCCCTGGCATTTTTAGCCGACAGCAATTTGTCGTAATCACTCTCAACCACACCCTCATACAGATTGAAAAAATCCTCTTCTTTCATTGTAAGAATGGTTGTATCATTGAAAAAGCGTGCAGTGCCATCAATGTGTGCATCCGTAACATCCTCACCCACGACCCCCTCCAGCCAGATAAAGTTCGTTGCTCCAAGGTATCGTTTCAGATATTCCTCTGCCTGCTGTACGTTAAGCCCTGGATTGCGAGCCATACTGACTACCGAACTTTTGTTAAGCATTGCTGTCCCATTGCCATCCAGCTCTACACTGCCACCCTCCAGTACAAAATCAGAAATAGTTAAAATGGGATAGCCCTGTGCGGCGGAAACCGCTTGAGGGATCTTATTGTCATTCTGATAAGGCATCTTGCCGCCCCAGCCGTCAAATGCAAAATCCGCAATATATATTTTGCCACTCCCATCCATTACAAACATCGGTCCAGTGTCCCGCGACCACACATCGTCTGTTTTGGCAATTACAAAATCAACACGGTTGATGTCAATGTTCTCCCCTTCCAGCAGCCTGGTGATGCGGTGCTGCTCTGCTTCATTGTATGCCACGATATGCACCTTTTCATCTATGTGCAGGGCTTCCACCATCTCCAGCCAGATGCCCTCTATTTCATTTCGGTATTCTGTACCGTAAGTGTAATGGTGGGGCCATGTCAGCCATGTACCCTCATGGATACTCTCTTCTGCTGGGAAATAGTATTGTGTTGGCATTTTAGCATCTCCTTCTTCCTGTAGTTTTACGATTGCCTGTGCATCACAGGCGGTCAAGCTGCTGACCGCAATCATAAGCAGCAAGACTATTATTTTTTTGCGCATTGTTTCACTCCTTTTCCTGTCATAAAAAGAGCCTACACCTTAACACTGTGTCAATGTCAAGGTGTAAGCCCTATGAAAATTTGTGTAAGATATTGCGATTTAGAAGCGACGCTATCTGAATCAAGCAGATAGCACTCCAGAAAGGGAGGTTTTAGGAAATGCTCATTTTCCTCAGCGTAACGAATCAACCGGTCATATGCCATGCCTATGCTGAAATAGTCCCCATGGTGTATGGTGGACAGATACCACCCCGCTTCTAAAGATCTGTATTCATATCCATCCCAGGGAAGGGTTGTGTTCACAGGCACTGCCACATGGTATTCGTCCGGGGTCTTAAGATCTGAGAACAGCAGGCAAAAACCATCCGGTGTTACACCCTGTGCTTCCAGCGCAAGGTACAACTGCTCTATGGCAAATTCAATTTTTGACTCTGTAATCGGGGACGGATCATATAAGAGCAGCTGCTCTGACTGCCGGACATAAGAAATATCGTAGTGGTTGGTATAAGACCCTGGATACTCTTTTGAAAGCGCCAGAAGCTGCCCCCGCGCTAACTGCTGTAATTTGTCACTTTGATCAAGTTCTTTCAATTTGGCTTTCGCAGCCTGCTGTACTTCTGCTTCGCCTGCATCCAATAACATCATAATTTCAGTCAATGTAAAGCCACAGCTTTGGTACAGGCGAATGCCGGACACGGTTTCTATTTGCACAGAGGTATAGACACGATAACCGTTTTCCGAAATGGCGGCGGGTTTGAGCAAGCCAATTTTATCGTAATGCCGCAGCATCCTTGGTGTAACTCTATTTATAGCGGCAAACTCGCCGATAGAATATTGTTTCTCGGCCAAAAGACCACCTCCCATTGTTTTGCATACATTATACTGCATTTTCCTGTTATAAACAATTGAGAAGTTATCCTTCTACCCGCCGTTACAATCCATTATTTCCTGGTGGTCACCCGCTTGCTGCTTCCATAACCGCTGTAGCAGGATAAACCAGCCGATTTGCGGTAAGACCTGACTGCATAATAATATTTCTTTCCTTTTTTAGCTTTCCGGTCCACATAAGATCTGGCATTTGATTTTACGGTCGCAATCTTTTCCCATTTTGCTTTCTTGGATGTGGTTTTGCGGTAGATCATATATTTCTGTGCTCCCGCAGCCTTTTTCCAGGTAATCTTATTCGCTGCTTTTTTATAAACCTTTGCCGTCACTTCCGGTTTGGAAGGCATTGCTTTTAAGGATAATAATTTTGACATGGGACCATAGGTTTTCTTTCCGTTTACAATCCGGTACGCTTTTACCCCATACTGGTATTTACGTCCTGTAACCGCCTTTGAATCCCGGTACGATGTTTTCTGGGACACATCCTTTAATCTGCTCCAGGTTTTCTTATTATACCTGCGGTATACCTCATATCCGGAAACATCGTCAAGCTTTTTCCAGCTCAGTTCCACTGTTTTATAGCCTGTACTCTTCCCTTTTACGGCGGGGGCTGTCATCGGTGCTTTTACCGGCGGCTCCGCTGGCTTTTTAACCAGGCTGCTTTTTGCCTGATTGAGTTTCGCGATCATATTCGTAATATCCCCTGCCTGATCTACTGTCAGATTTTTCCCAGCCAGGATTTCCGCCTCCGCCAGCACTTTTCTGAATCCATCAGCACTCTCCTGAGTATATGGAGATAAGTTTACTTTTTTCATTTCGCCAATTAATCCAAGCAGTGCGGTTTTATCGGCGGACTTTAAAACAGGTGTGATCCGCTCTGCTGTCGCCGGGCTGAAT
>OBXO01000875.1_pt1 | contig 18051 bp, 22 predicted proteins | sample 1501431 | NCBI WGS metagenome assembly OBXO01 (sample SAMEA2580163, study PRJEB22360) | human gut metagenome | biome: human gut; feature: human-associated habitat; material: faeces | place: Denmark | collected 2008/2010 | reverse complement strand
AGAATCGCCTGCACCGACCCGCTGGCCGTCACCGCCGCCGCGTATTCGCGCGGATAACCCTTCTTCTCCATCTCCGGGATCATCACGCTGCCGATAGACGCCGTATCCGCCACCGACGAGCCGGAAATCGCGCCGAAGAACGTCGAGGCGACAATGTTCACCAGCGACAGCCCACCGCGGATAAAGCCGACGAACACGTAGGCGAAATTCACCAGCCGTCGGGCAATGCCCCCTTCCGCCATGATCGCCCCGGCAAGAATGAAGAACGGGATTGCCAGCAGGGTAAATTTATTGACCCCGCTGGTGATCTGGATCATCAGCGCCTCCAGCGGCAGGTCAATCCACAGCGCGCCCGCCACGGCGCTTAAGCCGACGGCGAAGGCCACCGGCATCCCCAGCGCCAGCAAAATGGCGAGGGTGAATAACAAAACAAAAGCATCCATTGTTCACCCCTTAACTGTGATTGCCGATCAGCACGACCGGACGGTTTTCCTGCGAGCCAAACAGCAGGCGTTCAAGCACAAACAGGATCAAAATGGCCGACCCGACAGGCAGAGGCAGATAGCTTTCGCCGGAGGTCAAGAGCGGAAACTCCGCCACCGGCTGCTCCCCCAGGTCCACGCCAACGCCAGAGCCATCTTCCCACAGCTCAACGCACAGCCAGTAGCTGTACCAGCACATCAGGCCAGAAATAAGCAGCATCAGCAGATCCACTACCCGCGCGCACAGCCTTTGCAGCGACGCGGGCAGGCGGTCGGTAAGCATGTTGACCGCAATATGCGACCCGGCGCGGTAGCTCACCGCCGCGCCGATGAAGGTAAACGTCACCATGCAGATAATGGCGATCGGCTCCGGCCAGGATTCGCCGCGATTGAGCACGTAGCGTGAGAAGATGCCGATGGGGATGACAATCGTCATCACCAGCAGCGAGAGACCCGCCACCGCCATGGCGAGCAGGTACAGACGATCCATCCACTTCAGGTAGAGTTCGGACATACGTACTCCGGATTACTGAACGTCAGCGATGGCTTTCATCAGATCCTGATGCTTGTCGCCATACTGCGCGCGCACCGGCTCAGTGGCTTTGATGAACACCGTTTTGTCGATATCGTGGAACTTCACGCCGCCAGCCTTCATTTTTGCCAGCGCCTGGTCGTTATACGCATTCCACAGCTTGCGCTGCTCGAACTGCGCTTCGCGGGCCAGCACCAGGATCTTTTGCTGTTCGTCAGCGCTGAGCTTGTCCCATTTCACTTTGGAATAGAGCAGCATTTCCGGGGTGATGAAGTGGCCGCTCAGCGTGTAGTTTTTGGCGACCGGCATATAGTTGTGGGCGATAAAGGTTGGCGGGTTGTTCTCCGCGCCGTCGATCACCCCGGTCTGCATGCCGCTGTAAACCTCGCTGACGCCCATCGCCACCGAGTTCGCCCCCATCGCTTTCAGCGTGGCCAGCGCCACCGGGCTGCCCTGCACGCGGATTTTCTTCCCTTTCAGATCGTCCGGTTTGACGATCGGCTCTTTGGTGATCAGGTTACGGGTGCCGGAATCCATCCAGCCGAGGAAGACCAGGCGCGATTTCGGGTTGGCGGTCAGCTTGTCGCCAATCTGCTTGCCGATATCCCCGTCGATCACCTTGTGCATGTGGTCTTCATCGCGGAATACGTAGGGCAGCGTAAACACTTCGATATCCGGCAGGATGGCGGCAACCGGCGCCATAGAGACGCGGATCATGTCTATCGCCCCCATCTGCGCCTGCTCAATCATCTGCTTTTCATCCCCCAGCACGCCGCCGGGGAAGACCTTAATCTCCAGCTTGCCATCGGTTTGTTGTTTGAGTTTTTCACCCATCTGCTGAACCGCCACCACGTTCGGGTAGCCTTCAGGATGCACATCGGCGGCTTTGATGGTCTGGGCAGAAACGGTGCAGGCAAAAGCAGACAGGCACAGAGCAGCCAGTAACGGCTTGAGGGTCGTTTTCATTGAGTCAACTCCAGGGTAGTGAAATAAGCGTTAAAACGATGTTTTAGTTTTTGACGTTTAAAAATTAGACTACGGCTGGAAAAAGGAGGGTGAAGCGCCTCACAAAAAGCGCGAAATTTTGAAACGATGGTTCGAAATTGTGATGGGTGCTTGTCGGGTGGCGGCTGCGCCTTACCCGACCTACTACACCCGTAGGCCCGTGCAAGCGAAGCGCCGCCGGGCATCAGGTCGCACTTACCCCTTACGAATCACATACCGGTACGGCAAGGTCTCGGTTTGCTGCGCTACCAGTTCATGTTCCATAAAGGTACAAAAACTGGGAATATCGCGGGTAGTGGCCGGGTCATCGGCGACGATCAGCAGCGTTTCGCCGCTCTGCATGTTACGGACGGTCTTACGCACCATCATTACCGGCTCCGGGCAACGGAGGCCCTGAGCATCAAGCGTGTGGTCTGGGCTGGAAAACAGGTCGGTCATGTTCTTCTCGTTCAGGTAAAAACGGCTGTAGTTTACGCCCCGCTATCGCCAATGCAAACCAGGTTAACGATTGCGTGAAAATTAGCCATTGCAAAGTGTCGTTAAAGCAGTATCATGCGGCGGCTTTATTGGGTTCCCTCACCCCAAATATTAATCAAAAAGGTACAATATGAACTCCTTTACACAATCGCAACGCGTCAAGGCGTTGTTCTGGCTTTCGCTATTTCATCTGCTGGTGATCATCTCCAGTAACTATCTGGTACAGCTCCCCATCTCCATTTTTGGTTTCCATACCACCTGGGGCGTGTTCAGTTTCCCGTTTATTTTCCTTGCGACGGATTTAACCGTGCGTATTTTTGGCGCACCGCTGGCGCGGCGGATTATTTTTGCGGTGATGATCCCGGCACTGTTTGTCTCCTACGCCATCTCCTCGCTGTTTTACATGGGAAGCTGGCAGGGCTTCGAAGCCCTGACGCATTTCAACCTGTTCGTCGCGCGTATTGCCGCCGCCAGCTTTATGGCCTATGCCCTGGGGCAGATCCTCGATGTCCACGTGTTTAACCGCCTGCGTCAGAACCATCGCTGGTGGATGGCACCAACGGCTTCCACGCTGTTCGGTAACGTGAGCGATACGCTGGCCTTCTTCTTCATTGCCTTCTGGCGCAGCCCGGACGCCTTCATGGCAGAACACTGGATGGAAATCGCTCTGGTGGACTACGCCTTTAAGGTGCTTATCAGCCTGGTCTTCTTCCTGCCGATGTACGGCGTGCTGTTGAATATGCTGCTGAAAAGACTGGCAGATAAATCGGAAATCTCCGCATTGCAGGCAGGTTAAGGGTTCGCTTTATCAGTTGTGATAAGATGAACGAATGAGCCGCTATGGCCGTTTATCGAAAGGAAGAAGTCAATGCGCAATCTGGTTAAATATGTCGGGATTGGCCTGCTGGTTGTTGGCCTTGCAGCCTGTGATAACAGCGACACCAAAACGCCTGCTCAGGGCGCGTCAGCAGAAAGCAACGCCACCGGTCAGCCGGTGAGCCTGATGGATGGCAAACTCAGTTTCTCTCTGCCCGCGGACATGACCGATCAGAGCGGTAAGCTGGGCACCCAGGCGAACAACATGCACGTCTATTCCGATGCCACCGGGCAAAAAGCAGTCATTGTGATTGTCGGTGACGATACCAGCGAAGATCTGGGTGTGCTGTCCAAACGTCTGGAAGATCAGCAGCGCAGCCGCGACCCGCAGCTTCAGGTGGTGACCAATAAGTCTATCGAGCTGAAAGGCCACACGCTGCAACAGCTGGACAGCATCATCTCCGCCAAAGGCCAGACCGCTTACTCCTCCGTGGTTCTCGGCAAGGTAGATAATAAACTGCTGACCATGCAGATCACTCTGCCTGCAGATAATCAGCAAAAAGCGCAGGCAACCGCTGAAAACATCATTAACACCCTTGTGATCCAGTAATCGTTCACCAGGATGACGTGGCCTCCGTCGCTTGCGCCGGGGGCCATTTTTTTTCCATGACTTTAAGACTAACGCTCCAGACGAAGCGAATCCGGCGCACTACAATTAGCAAGCCCCCCGGAAAAAGGAATTCTTATGACTGCCAGCCCGCCCGACAAAGCCGGACTTCATATTTTATTAAAACTCGCCTGCCTGGTGGTTATCCTTGCGGGTATCCATGCGGCGGCAGATATCATTGTTCAGCTTCTGCTGGCGCTGTTTTTCGCCATCGTCCTCAACCCGCTGGTGACGTGGTTTTTACGCCGGGGCATCAGCCGCCCGGTCGCGATTACCATTGTGGTGATGGTGATGCTGGTTGTCCTGACGGCGCTGTTCGGCGTGCTCGCCGCCTCGCTGAGCGAATTTTCCACCATGCTGCCGCAGTACAATAAAGAGCTGACGCGCAAGCTGGTCGATCTCCAGCGCATGTTGCCGTTCGTTAATCTGCATATCTCACCGGAACGGATGCTGCGCCGGATGGATTCCGAGAAGGTGATGACCTACGCCACCACGTTGATGACCGGGCTTTCCGGGGCAATGGCCAGCATTCTGCTGCTGGTGATGACGGTGGTGTTTATGCTGTTCGAAGTGCGCCACGTGCCGTATAAGCTGCGTTTTGCCCTGAACAATCCGCAGATCCACATTGCCGGCTTGCATCGCGCGCTGAAGGGTGTGTCCAAATATCTGGCGCTGAAAACGCTGTTAAGCCTGTGGACCGGCGTGATCGTCTGGCTGGGGCTGGTGCTGCTGGACGTGCAGTTCGCGCTGATGTGGGGCGTGCTGGCGTTTTTACTGAACTACGTGCCCAATATCGGCGCGGTGCTTTCTGCCGTTCCGCCGATGATCCAGGCGTTCCTGTTTAACGGTTTTTATGAGTGCATGCTGGTAGGGGCGCTGTTCCTCGTCGTGCATATGGTGCTGGGCAATATTCTCGAACCGCGCATGATGGGTCACCGTCTGGGCATGTCGACGATGGTGGTGTTTTTATCGTTACTGATCTGGGGATGGCTGCTGGGACCGGTGGGCATGCTGCTCTCCGTGCCGCTCACCAGCGTCTGTAAAATCTGGATGGAAACCACGAAAGGAGGCAGTAAACTCGCCATTCTGCTGGGTCCGGGTCGGCCAAAAAGTCGTTTGCCGGGATAACCGGGTGGAAAGGGTTAAAAGTGACGTTTATTCGCCAGCGCGACGACAACATTGTACGATGTGCGCAGCAAATCGCGCTGGCGAAGAAAAAGTCACAGAAACAGGTTTATCGCGGACGCGCGTAGATGAAATTTACACTTACCCTTATCGACTGGCAGGCAAGAGCGCCAGGACTCAGCGATGCCGACGAATGGCAGGCATGGTCACGCCGGTCTGACGCCATCGATCCTGATGCACCGCTGGCGAAACTGACCGATCTGCCGATGATGACCGCCCGCCGCCTGAATTCAGGCAGCAAGCTGGCCGTTGATCTTGGCCTGATGATGCTGCGCAAACACCGCATCGACGCCGTCGTCTACAGCAGCCGTCACGGGGAGCTGGAACGCAATTTTCGTATTCTCCAGGCCCTGGCGGCAGATCAGCCCGTTTCCCCCACCGATTTTGCCATGTCGGTACACAACTCGGCGGTCGGCAATCTCACTATCGCCGCGCGTCAGCCTGTTGTCTCTTCGTCGGTTTCCGCCGGTATGGATACCTTCCAGCAGAGCTTATGCGAGGTGCTGAGTCTGCTACATGCGGGCTACTCACGCGTGTTGCTGGTAGATTTCGACGGTCTGCTGCCGGAGTTTTATCACGCCGGGCTGCCGCCGCAGATGCCCGTCTGGCCCTACGCGCTGGCGCTGGTAATTGAGGCCGGAAATACGCTCAGCTGTGAAACGCACGCCAACCGCAGGCCTGAAGAGCCCGCGCTGCCGCAAAGCCTGCAGTTCCTGCGCCATTACCTGCGGGACGAGCGCCAGTTTACCCTGCCGGGCGAGCGCCTGCTGTGGCAATGGACGCGCCAATGAGAGGGTTACGTTCCCGCCTCGATCGGGTATGGCGCATGCTGATGACCGGATTGTGCTTCGCCCTGTTCGGCCTCGGCGGGCTGACGCTGTCGCTGGTGTGGTTTAACCTGCTGCTGATTTTCCAGCGTGACCGCACCCAACGTCGCCGCCTGGCACGCCGCACTATTTCTGCCAGTTTCCGCCTGTTCCTCGCGGTGGTACGCGGTGTAGGGGTACTGGATTACCGTTTCAACAACCAGGACGTTTTGCGCGCCGAGCGGGGCTGTCTGGTGATTGCGAACCATCCCTCGCTGCTGGACTACGTTCTGCTGGCGTCGGTGATGAACGAAACTGACTGTCTGGTGAAAAGCGCGTTGCTGCGTAACCCGTTCGTCAGCGGCGTGATCCGCGCGGCGGACTATCTGATTAACAGCGAAGCCGACACGCTGCTTGCCGCAAGCCAGCAGCGTCTGGCCCAGGGCGACACCCTGCTTATCTTCCCTGAAGGCACCCGCACCCGGGTGGGAGAAGCCATGACCCTGCAACGTGGGGCGGCGAATATCGCCGTTCGCTGCAACAGCGCCGTGCGCGTGGTGGTGATCCACTGTAGCGAACGGATGCTGGATAAACAGAGCAACTGGTATAACGTGCCCCCCAACAAACCTGTTTTCACCGTGGATGTTCGCGAACGCATCAACATTCATGATTTTTATGATGCGAGTCAGCACGAACCGGCGCTGGCAGCAAGGCAGTTAAACCGGCATATGCAGCATCAGTTAACAACCGGTCTTCAATCTTTGTCAGGAACGAAAGATGCAAGCGCTCTATCTTGAAATTAAGAATCTCATTATCTCTACGCTGAATCTGGAAGAACTTACCCCAGAGGATATTGATACAGACGCCGCGCTCTTTGGCGACGGCCTCGGTCTGGACTCAATCGACGCCCTTGAGCTGGGGCTGGCGGTAAAAAATCAGTACGGCGTAGTGCTTTCTGCCGAAAGTGACGAGATGCGTCAGCACTTCTATTCCGTTGCCACGCTCGCGGCTTTTATTCATCAACAACGCGCCTGAGAATGACCGCTATGACAGAACAACAAACGATTTATCAGGAAGTCTCTGCGCTTCTTATTACGCTGTTTGAAGTCGCTCCGGAGGATATTACCCCTGAGGCACGGCTTTACGAGGATCTGGATCTCGACAGCATTGATGCCGTCGATATGGTAGTGCACCTGCAAAAGAAGACGGGCCATAAAATCAAGCCCGAAACCTTTAAAGCGGTGCGCACGGTGCAGGACGTCGTGGACGTTGTGGAACAGCTTCAGCGCGACGCGTAACGTGCGTTCGATTCCAGTTCTTCCCGCCCTGACGGGGCTGATGCTGCTGGCATGGCCGTTTTTGATCGGCTTCGGGCTGGCGAATAATAGCCTGCACGGGATACTGCCCGTGATGGCGCTGGTGCTGCTGTTACGCGTCTGCCAGGCCCGTCGGCAGGGCGGTCCCCTGCGTTATCTTTTCGTGAGCGTGGCGCTGGCTGGCATAGCGCTTTGCGCGGCGAGCTACGTCCTGCACGCGCACCAGTGGGTGCTGTTTTATCCGGTGGTGGTGAATCTGGTGATGCTGGTGGTGTTTGGCGGTTCGCTGTGGACGGCAATGCCTGTCGTCGAACGGCTGGCGCGCCTGCGTGAACCGGATCTCTCCCCCGTCGGGGTACGTTACACGCGCCGGGTTACCCGGGTCTGGTGCGGCTTTTTTATTATTAACGGGGCGATCGCGCTGTTTACCGTAGTACACGCCGATATCCGTCTGTGGACGCTGTGGAACGGGATGATTGCCTATCTCCTGATGGGCACGCTGATGGCCGGCGAGTGGCTGGTGCGACAACGGGTGATGAAAAACGATGCTTAACCCTCTCCCGCTTAGCCAGTGGCTCAGTGCCCCCCGCCCTGACGACACCCCTGTCGCCTGGCAGGACAACCATCTCTGGACGCTTGGCGATCTGCGCCACGACGTCACTCAGCTGGTCGACACGCTGCGTGATGAAGAAGGCGAGCGCTGGGCGCTGTGCATCGAAAACGGCTATCTGTTTATTGTCGCGCTGCTGGCGACGCTGCATGCGGGTAAAACGCCGGTCCTCCCCGGGCACAGCCGGGCGGCACAGCTTAACGAACAGCGGGCGCTGTTCAGCGGCGTCCTGAGCGACACCACGCTCGATTTTCAGGGGCGACAGCTGCGGGTTGCTTCCGCTCAGCGGGCAGGCCATCCCTTTTCACCGCTGCCTGCCATCGATGAGATGCGCACGATCGAGCTTTACACCTCCGGCTCGACCGGCACGCCGCAGCGGGTGAGTAAGCCGGTAGTCAGCCTGGATCGTGAGGCTCGTCTGCTGGCGGAACATTTTGGCGATCGTCTGGCAGGCTGTCACGTCGTCGCTTCCGTGGTGCTGCACCACCTGTATGGCCTGACGTTTCGTGTCGTCTTACCCATGGCGCTCGGCCTGCCGCTGCACGCCAGCCTGCTCAACTATGCCGAGCAGCTCTCTGCCCTTCCCGACAATAAACGCTATCTTTTCATCAGCAGTCCGGCGTTTCTCAAGCGGCTGGACGCGTCGCTGACGCCGCCCCCCGTCAACCTGCTCTTCTCCGCTGGCGGCGCGCTGCCCTGGCAGGAGGTCGCCGCGGTTCAGGCCTGGCTCAACGTCTGGCCGGATGAAATATACGGCAGCACGGAAACAGGCGTAATGGCCTGGCGCTACCGTCAGGAGGAAAGCATCCGCTGGCAGCCTTTCCCCGGCGTGACGTTTCACGGCGATCGCGTGACGTCGCCGCTGATCCCCGAGGCGGAGGGGGTCCTGCTGGATGATATCCTGCACTTCACGGCTGACGGGCAGTTCAGCCTCGTCGGGCGCCGCGGTCGGGTGGTCAAAATTGAAGATAAGCGCATTTCGCTCGATGACATTGAGCGCCGCCTGCTGGCGCTGGACGGCATCCGCGAAGCCGCCGCGCTGACGGTGACGCGCGGCGGGCGTCAGGGTATTGGCGTATTGCTGGTGCTGAATGAAGCGGTGCGTCAGCAACACGAACAGAGCAAAAAAGCGCAGGAGCTCGCCTGGCGTCGCGCCCTTCGCCCCTGGCTTGAACCGGTTGCCGTGCCGCGCTACTGGCGGATCGTTGATGAAATTCCGGTCAATAGCATGAACAAGCGCGTAACTGCGCAGCTACAGGAGTTGTTTCATGAAAATCCCTGAAATCGAACGCCGCGAGCCTGGCCCCGGATATCTGGAGATAACCCTTTATCTTGATCCTGACCTGCTCTGGTTTAAGGGACATTTCGCCGTACAGCCGCTGCTGCCGGGCGTGGCCCAGCTCGACCGGGTGATGCATTACGCTGCCGCGCTGGCGCCGGGCTACCGTTTTCACAGTATTCAGAACGTGAAGTTCGCCGCCCCGCTGTTGCCGGAGAACACGGTCACGCTGCTCCTTGCCTGGCAGCCCGAACGCCAGATGCTGACCTTTAGCTACCAGCGCCATGCGGGTAACGAGCGCCACACCGCCAGCAGCGGGAAGATTCGCTTATGTCAGTAACCTTCCGTCCCTGCGTCCTGATCCCGTGCTACAACCACGGGGCGATGATGGCTTCGGTGCTGGCGCGCCTGGCGCCTTTCGATCTGCCCTGTCTGGTGGTGGACGACGGCAGCGATGAAACCACGCGCCGCACGCTTGAAGCGCTGGCGGCGGATCGTCCGCAGGTCACGCTGCTGCGCCTCGCCGAAAACAGCGGCAAAGGCGCGGCGGTGATGCAGGGGCTGAAAGCCTGTGCCGATCGCGGCTTCACCCACGCCGTTCAGGTGGACGCTGACGGCCAGCACGCTATTGAAGACATCCCCAAACTGCTGGCGCTGGCCGAACGCCATCCCGATGCGCTCATTTCCGGTCAGCCCGTTTATGATGACTCGATCCCCCGTTCGCGCCTGTACGGGCGCTGGATAACACACGTCTGGGTCTGGATTGAAACCCTCTCCCTGCAACTGAAAGACAGCATGTGCGGGTTTCGCGTTTACCCGATAGCGCCGGTAATGCGCCTGGCGGCGGGCACGCCGCTCGGCAGGCGGATGGATTTTGATACTGAAGTGATGGTGCGCCTCTACTGGCAGGGCAACACCAGCTATTTTCTGCCCACCCGCGTGACCTATCCGCCGGACGGGGTATCCCATTTCGATGCCCTGAAAGACAACGTGCGCATCTCGTTGATGCATACCCGTCTGTTTCTCGGCATGCTGCCGCGCATTCCTTCCCTGCTGATGCGTCGCCGCTCGCAGCACTGGGCGCAGCAGCAGGAGGTGAAAGGATTATGGGGCATGCGCCTGATGCTGCGCGTCTGGCAGTTGCTGGGGCGAAAGGCGTTTACCATCCTGCTGTGGCCGGTTACGGCCGTCTACTGGCTGGCCGCCCGCGCTGCGCGTCAGGCGTCGCAGCAGTGGCTGACGCGGGTTAAAACGGTGATGGCACAGCGGCAAATGCCGCAACCCGCACGGCTTAACAGTTTTTCCCACTTCCTGCGCTTCGGTCATGCCATGCTGAACAAAGTGGCCAGCTGGCGCGGCGAAATGAAGCTTCATCGCGATCTGGTCTTTGCGCCAGGCGCGCAGGAGGCGCTGGGTCTTGACGATCCTCAGGGCAAACTGCTGCTCGCGTCGCATCTTGGCGATGTGGAAGCCTGCCGGGCGCTGGCCCAGCGCGAAGGGGCGAAAACCATCAACGCGCTGGTCTTTAGCGATAATGCTCAGCGTTTTAAACAGGTGATGGAGGAGATGGCGCCGCAGGCGGGCATTCACCTGATGCCGGTCACCGACATTGGCCCGGAGACCGCCATCCTCATTAAAGAGAAGCTGGATCGCGGCGAATGGGTGGCGATCGTGGGCGATCGCATCGCCGTCACCCCGCAGCGCGGCGGCAGCTGGCGGGTGATATGGAGCGAATTTATGGGCCAGCCCGCGCCGTTCCCGCAGGGACCGTTTATCCTGGCGTCCCTATTGCGCTGCCCGGTGGTGCTGATTTTTGCCCTCTGCCAGCAGGGAAAGCTGACCCTGCACTGCGAGCCGTTTGCCGACCCGCTGCTGCTGCCGCGCGGCGAACGCCAGCAGGCGCTACAGCAGACCGTCGATCGCTATGCGCAGCGGCTGGAGCATTACGCGCTCTTGTCGCCTCTCGACTGGTTTAATTTTTTCGATTTCTGGCAGCTGCCAGAGGTCAACGAGAAGGAGTAAAGGGTGCTGACCGATCCCCGCTTTACGGCTGAAGTTGAAATCACCGTTCCGTTCCACGACGTCGATATGATGGGCGTGGTGTGGCACGGCAACTATTTCCGCTATTTTGAGATTGCCCGCGAAGCGCTGCTCAACCAGTTTGATTACGGCTATCGCCAGATGAAAGCGTCCGGCTACGTCTGGCCGGTGGTGGATACCCGGGTGAAATACCGCGACGCGGTGACCTTCGAGCAGCGCATTCGCGTCCGCGCCCATATTGAAGAGGTTGAAAACCGTCTGCGCATCGCCTATCAAATCTTCGACGCGCAAACCGGGAAACGCACCACCACCGGCTACACCATTCAGGTGGCGGTGGAAGAAGCAAGCCGGGAGATGTGCTTTGTCAGCCCGGCCATTCTGTTCGAACGCATGGGGATCGCGCCATGAAGTGGATAACGCTACTCGCGCTGCTGGTAAGCCCGCTGGTGAACGCGGTCACGCTGGATGAACTGCAACAGCGGTTTGCGGAGCAACCGGTGGTGCGCGCACACTTCGAACAGACCCGCACGATCAAGGACATGCCTCAGCCCCTGCGCTCGCAGGGGGAGATGCTGATCGCCCGTGACAATGGCCTGCTGTGGGATCAAAAAGCGCCGTTCCCGATGACGCTGCTGCTGGATGACAAACGGATGGTGCAAATCGTCAACGGTCAGCCGCCGCAGACCATTACCGCCGACACTAACCCGCAGATGTTCCAGTTCAACCATCTGCTGCGGGCGCTGTTCCAGGCCGACCGCAAGGTGCTGGAAGAGAACTTCCGCATCGATTTCAAAGACCTGGGCGAAGGCCGCTGGTCGCTGGTGCTGACGCCCGTTACCACGCCGCTGGACAAGATTTTCGCCACCCTTGATTTGAAGGGCGCGATCTATCTGGAATCCATTCGCCTGAACGATAAGCAGGGCGACACGACGGATATCGCCCTCTCCCGCCACCAACTGACGCCCGCCCGCCTGACCGATGCAGAACGCCAGCGCTTTGCCGCACCGTAACGCCCTGCGCCCGGCGCTGCTGTGGGCCGCGGTATGCCTGATCCTGCTGGGCGTGCTGCTGTCGCTGCTGCCTGGCGCGCGGCTGAACAGCAGCGTGCTCGCCATGCTGCCGAAACAGACGCTCGGCGCGATCCCTCCCGCCCTCAACGACGGATTTATGCAGCGCCTCGACCGCCAGCTCATCTGGCTGGTCAGCCCTGGTAAACAGCCGGACCCGCGCGTGGCGCAGCAGTGGTTAACCCTGCTGCAACGCAGCCAGGCGCTGAGTGTCGTAAAAGGTCCGCTGGATGCCGCCGGGCAACAGGCCTGGGGAGATTTCTTCTGGCAGCACCGCAATGGCCTGGTCGATCCGGCCACCCGCGCCCGCCTGCAAAACGGCGGTGAAGCGCAGGCTCAGTGGATCCTGTCCCAACTCTACTCCGCCTTTTCCGGCGTGAGCGGCAAGGAGCTGCAAAACGATCCGCTGATGCTGATGCGCGGCGCGCAGCTCGCGCTGGCGAAGAACAGCCAGAAGATGCAGCTGATGGACGGCTGGCTGGTGACAAAAGATGCGGCCGGGAACTACTGGTATCTGCTGCACGGCGAGCTGGCAGGCTCTTCGTTTGACATGCAGCAAACCCACCAGCTGGTGACCACCCTCAACGCGATGCAGCAGACGCTGAAAAGCCAATATCCACAGGCGCAGCTGCTGTCGCGCGGGACGGTGTTCTACAGCGATTACGCCAGCCAGCAGGCTAAAAACGATATTTCCACGCTCGGCGTCGCCACGGTGCTCGGGGTGATCCTGCTGATTGTGTCGGTGTTTCGCTCCGTGCGTCCGCTGCTGCTGAGTCTGCTCTCCATTGCCATCGGCGCGCTGGCGGGGACGGTCGTGACGCTCCTGCTGTTCGGTGAGCTGCACCTGATGACGCTGGTGATGAGCATGAGCATCATCGGCATCTCGGCGGACTATACGATTTACTACCTCACGGAGCGGATGGTGCACGGCGCGGAACACTCGCCCTGGCAAAGCCTGGCAAAAGTGCGTAACGCGCTGCTGCTGGCGCTGCTGACTACCGTCGTGGCGTATCTCTTCATGATGCTGGCCCCCTTCCCCGGCATTCGTCAGATGGCGGTGTTCGCCGCCGCAGGGCTGAGCGCCTCGTGCCTGACGGTAATTTTCTGGCACCCGTGGTTGTGCCGTGGCATGCCGGTTCGCCCGATCCCCCTGAGAGGGATGATGCAGCGCTGGCTGAACGCCTGGCGCGACAGCAAAGCCCTCTCCGTCGGGCTGCCGGTAGCACTGGCGCTGCTCTCCGCCATCGGGATCGCCAGCCTGCGGGTGGATGACGATATCGCCCGGCTTCAGGCGCTGCCGCAGGACATTCTGGCGCAGGAAAAAACCATCACCGCCCTGACCGGGCAAAATGTCGATCAGAAGTGGTTCGTGGTGTATGGCGCGTCGGCTCAGGAAACGCTGGAGCGGCTGGAGGCGTTTGCCCCGGCGCTGGCGCAGGCGCAAAAAGCCGGAGAATTAACCCGCTGGCGCACCCTGCCGCTGAACTCGCTGGCGCGGCAGAACAGCGATCTGCAACTTCTGCGTAACGCCGCGCCGACGGTGACGAAAATGCTGCAAAGCACGGGGCTGAATGCCGTCGCCCCGAATCTGAACGCCATGCCTGTCAGCGTGGAGGCGTGGCTCGCCAGCCCGGCCAGCGAGGGCTGGCGTTTGCTGTGGCTGACGCTGCCGAACGGCAAAAGCGGTGTGCTGGTCCCGGTCGATGGCGTCAGAAACAGCGCTCCGCTCGGCGCCAGCGAGGCGTGGCGCGCGGTGAGCTGGCCGCCCGCCATCCCGGAGTCGTCTGGGTTGACCGTAAGGCCAGCTTCGACAGCCTGTTTGCACTCTACCGCGCGCTGCTGACGGGGCTGCTGGGCGTGGCGCTGGCGGTGATTGCCTGCGGCGCGGTGGTGCGCCTCGGCTGGCGAAAAGGGCTGGTGGCGCTGGTGCCGTCCGTGCTGTCGCTGGGCGGCGGGCTGGCGGCGCTGGCCGTGACGGGCCATCCGGTGAACCTGTTTTCCCTGCTGGCGCTGGTGCTGGTCCTCGGCATTGGCATCAACTACACGCTGTTTTTCAGCAACCCGCGCGGCACGCCGCTGACCTCCATGCTGGCGATTACCCTCGCCATGATGACCACCCTGCTGACGCTGGGAATGCTGGTGTTCAGCACCACTCAGGCCATCAGCAGCTTTGGCATTGTGCTGGTGAGCGGTATCTTCACCGCGTTCCTGCTCGCCCCGCTGGCGATGCCGACTAACAAAGAGAACTTACCATGACCCGTTTCATTCGCCTGGCGGCAGTGATGATGGCCCTGTTGCTGGCGGGGTGTAGCCATACGACGAACCGCGATGACGCGCGCCCTCAGGCCTGGCTCCAGCCCGGTACCCGTGTCACGCTGCCACCGCCGGGCATCACGCCTGCCATCCGCGCGCAGCAGTTGCTTACCGGCAGTTTTAAAGGCCAGACCCAGTCGCTGCTGGTGATGCTGAACGCCGATGGCGATAAAGTGACGCTTGCCGGCCTCTCCTCCGTCGGGATCCGCCTGTTCCTCGCCACCTACGACGACACCGGGATCCACACCGAGCAGTCGGTTGTGATGCCGCAGTTGCCGCCCGCCAGCCAGGTGCTGGCCGACGTGATGCTCAGCCACTGGCCCCTCAGCGCCTGGCAGCCGCAGTTGCCGAAAGGCTGGACGCTGAACGATACTGACACCAGACGCGAACTGCGCAACCCCGATGGCAAGCTGGTCACGGAAATTGCCTACCTGAACCGTAACGGCAGGCGCGAACCGATTAGCATTGTGCAGCACGCTTTTCACTACCACATCACCATTCAATATCTGGGTGACTGAGATGATTTACCTTTCTGCCGTTGGCATGGTCAACGCGCTCGGCAACTCGGCTGATGAAATAGCAGCAAACCTGAACGCTGGCGTGGCCCCCGGGATGCACCAGCGTGCGGGCTGGCTACAGGGCCTACCCGAGGCCGTGCTGGGCGGGGTAGAGGGTGATCTTCCCCCTGTCCCCGGGTCTTTTTCTGCGCATCGAAGTCGCAACAACCAGCTGCTGCTGGCGGCGCTGGCGCAAATCCGGCCCGCCGTCGATGCGGCCATTGCGCGCGTGGGGCGCGACCGCGTGGCGGTGGTGCTGGGCACCAGCACCTCCGGACTGGACGAGGGTGATGAGTACGTGCGCCGCGCGCAGAACGGCGAGCGCAGTCCGCAGTGGCAATATCCGCAGCAGGAGCTGGGCGATCCGTCGCGCTTTCTCGCCAGCTGGCTTGCGCTGGACGGCCCGGCGTATACCATCTCGACCGCCTGCTCCTCCAGCGCACGGGCGATCATCAGCGGCCGTCGCCTGATCGACGCCGGTCTGGTGGACGTCGCCATCGTCGGCGGGGCCGACAGCCTGAGCCGCATGCCGGTCAACGGCTTCAACAGCCTGGAATCCTTCTCCCCCACCCTGTGCGAACCGTTTGGCCGCAACCGTCGGGGGATCACCATTGGCGAAGCGGCAGCATTGATGGTACTGACCCGCGAGCCGGGCGAGATTGCGCTCCTGGGCGCGGGGGAATCCAGCGATGCGTACCATATTTCCGCCCCACATCCGCAGGGCGAAGGGGCGATCCGCGCCATCACCCAGGCGCTGAACGAGGCGGGCATGACGGCGGCGGACGTCGGTTATATCAACCTGCACGGCACCGCCACGCCGCTGAACGATCGCATTGAGGCGCAGGTGATCCACGATCTCTTTGGCGACCGCGTGCCGTGCAGCTCCACGAAGCATCTTACCGGCCACACGCTGGGTGCCGCCGGGATCACCGAGGCCGCCCTGAGCTGGCTGATCCTGACCCGAGACCTGCCGCTGCCGCCGCAGGATTTTTCCCGCTACGCGCCGGACGACACCCTGCCCGCCTTCGGCCTACTGCACCAGAGCGCACCGCTGAATAAACCAGTGATCCTGTCAAACTCCTTCGCGTTTGGCGGCAACAACGCCAGCCTTCTGCTGGGGAGAGTATGATGCGCTACTTACCACCCGGGGATTATCTTCCTCACGACACGCCGATGCTGCTGCTTGAGAGCGTGGAAAGCGTCACCGATGACCGCGCCGTTTGCAACGTGACGGTGAACGATCGGGGCGTTCTGGCGCCGTTTCTGGACGCAGGCGGCAACCTGCCCGGCTGGTTTGCGCTGGAGCTGATGGCTCAGACCGTGGGCGTCTGGTCTGAATGGCACCGGATGCAAAAAGGGCTGCCGCACTGTGCGCTGGGTATGGTGCTGGGCGCGCGCGAGCTGGTGTGCGACGCAGGGCATTTTGCCGCAGGCAGCACGCTGATCATCACCATCGAACGTCTGATGCAGGATGAGCGCTTTGGCAGCTTCGAGTGCACCATTCATGCGGATAATATTTCCCTCGCCACGGGCCGCGTAAACACCTTCCAGCCGAGCGAGGAAGAATTAACCACACTTTTTAACCAGGGAACACCATCATGAGATCCGTACTGGTCACCGGCGCCAGCAAAGGCATTGGCCGCGCTATCGCCCTTCAGCTTGCGGCGGACGGTTTCACCGTCGGCGTGCATTACCATCGTGATGAAGCGGGCGCGCAGGAGACGCTGGAGGCGATTGTCCAGGCAGGCGGCGCGGGCCGTTTACTCACCTTTGACGTGGGCAACCGCGAGCAGTGCCGTACGGTGCTGGAACAGGCGATCGCTGACCACGGCGCGTGGTATGGCGTGGTCAGTAACGCCGGTATTACCCGCGACGGCGCATTTCCGGCGCTCAGCGACGATGACTGGGACAGCGTGATCCACACCAATCTCGACAGTTTTTATAACGTCATTCATCCCTGCATTATGCCGATGATCGGCACCCGCAAGGGCGGGCGGATCATCACCCTGTCGTCGGTGTCAGGCATTATGGGCAACCGTGGGCAGGTGAACTACAGCGCGGCGAAAGCCGGGATCATCGGCGCCACCAAAGCGCTCGCCACCGAGCTGGCAAAACGCAAAATCACCGTCAACTGCATCGCGCCGGGGCTGATTGATACCGGTATGATCGAGATGGATGAAGCCGCGTTGAACGCGGCGATGTCGATGATCCCGATGCAGCGTATGGGCCAGGCCGAGGAAGTGGCCGGGCTGGCGAGCTACCTGATGTCGGATAAAGCAGGCTATGTGACGCGACAGGTGATATCGATCAACGGAGGCATGCTATGACCCGCCGGGTAGTGATTACGGGTATGGGCGGCATCACCGCATTCGGCGAGGACTGGCCGACCATCTCGCGCCGTCTGCGCGAGTATGAAAATGCGGTACGTACCATGACGGAGTGGCAGGCGTATGACGGCCTGCAAACCCTGCTCGCCGCGCCGATTGAAGATTTCACTCTGCCCGCTCACTATACCCGTAAGCGCATTCGCGCCATGGGCCGCGTGTCGCTGCTCTCAACCCGCGCCACCGAGCTGGCGCTGGAGCAGGCGGGCCTGATCGACGACGCGGTGCTGACCAACGGTCAGACCGGCATCGCCTACGGCTCGTCGACGGGCAGCACCGGACCGGTCAGCGAGTTTGCCTCCATGCTCACCGAAAAGCACACCCACAACATCACCGGCACCACCTACGTGCAGATGATGCCGCACACCACGGCGGTGAATACCGGACTGTTCTTTGGCCTGCGCGGACGGGTGATCCCCACCTCAAGCGCCTGTACCTCTGGCAGCCAGGCGATTGGCTACGCCTGGGAAGCGATTCGTCACGGCTACCAGACCGTGATGGTGGCAGGCGGCGCG
>OBXO01000857.1_pt1 | contig 18465 bp, 27 predicted proteins | sample 1501431 | NCBI WGS metagenome assembly OBXO01 (sample SAMEA2580163, study PRJEB22360) | human gut metagenome | biome: human gut; feature: human-associated habitat; material: faeces | place: Denmark | collected 2008/2010 | reverse complement strand
CTCCTTTTGTGCAACAAAAATTAGGAGGATGGAATTATATGGAAGAATTTAAGAACGAAGTTATTATGCAGTTACAAAACAATGAAACATTTAATAGTGAGATGCTGATGATGGTAGACCAGGCAATAAGCTACGTAATGCGAAGTTATCAAATTCAGCGAATGTGTACCGAAATAGCGATACAAACGATCAAACGATGTCCTGAATTAGACGCTTTTATACTAAGGAAAGAATTCCGGGGCTTATCTGAAGATACAATACGCCAATATAGATATCTACTAAACGCATTTGTAGCGTGGCTGGATAAAGACGTTAAAGATGTCGTTTCGGATGATATACGTATATTTCTCAACGAATACGCAAAAATCAATAATATTTCAGATCGTACCAAAGATTCAAAGCGCCTTATAATCTGTAGTTTCTATCAATTTCTTCATCAAAATGGTTATATTAAAGAAAATCCCGCCGCTGCTGTTGAGCCAATTAAATATAAACAAAAAGTTCGAGAACCATTGTCGCATATGGAAGTTGAATTAATGCGGCGAGCGTGTAAAACAGACTTTGATGAGGCTTTATTTGAAATATTTTATAGTACAGGCTGTCGAGTTAGCGAAGTTGCAAATATGAGAATAGATGATATTGATTTCGATAGGGAACAAATCAAAGTATGTGGAAAGGGGGATAAGGAACGATTTGTTCTACTTACACCACGAGCGCATTTAAGTTTAAAGTTATATCTCGATAAAAGAGAGGATGATAGTCCCGGCGTATTTGTAAGTGAAAATAAGAGTCATAAATCATTGGGTAAGTGCTCTCTTGAAAATAGAATAAAGGAGCTTGGCATACGTGCTGGAATAGGAAGGCCTGTAACACCCCATATAATTAGACATACTACTGCCAGCCATCTATTAGAACATACAGATATCGATGTTGTGCAGGACTTATTGGGTCATACAAAAATCGAAACTACGCGTATCTATGCAAAGACATCTTCAGAAAGAATCAAATCCGGATTCAGAAAAGCATCTTTATAAAATCCCAAACTTCATATAAAACAACATAATGTAATACCTAAAATAATGTATAAATCAAGAATAATTATAAAATTTATAGCATGACAGATTTATTTTTGTCGCAAATTTTTATTAGATGTAGCAATTTATCGAACAAGAATATTATCGGGACCTATAATATTCCCAATATTACAGGTGTTTCAACGGCACCTGAAAATATCGCAGGCGGATATCATAATGTGGCGAAATATAGTAATGGACAATGTATGTATTCTGCCCTGGTATATGTCTATACATCGGCTATCTCTAACTCCGTCATTGGAACCATATCCAGTCAATATGCCCCAAAGCAGGATATCAGCGCCTATGTATATGATTTTGCAGGAAAACGCTTTCTTATGATATTAATATCGTCAAATGGGACAATAAAACTACTGACGTTGGAAGGGACATCAATACCGGAATCTGCGGTTAAAGTAAGGGGAAGTATCGTGTTTTGATAAATAATCATTTTGTCCATATTACGGAATCTGTTCCGGTTTTTCTGTCTCTGGATTCATATGTTATTCTATCGTTAGAGAATGTAAGTAAACGTGACCATTCTTCGTTAAAAATAAATTCCAGTGTTATCCCTTGGAGGTTTTCGTTTACAAAGATTATCATTTTCTGACACCGGGTGAACGTAAATGACCCAGTACCTAATTTACTAACTAAATTGCTACATTGTAAAATCGATAAGTATTTATAGATATTCATATGTTCGTATATTACATTCTGAAATGTAGCAATTTAGCATCTATTGGGACAGGAACCCAGCTTGCTACTTTATCCATGAATAATAAGTCAATAACAGGGATTTCGTTTAATGGTTATAAAACTGTCGAAATCATGGTAATTATACAGCAAGCGAGTAATGGTAATATGTTTTTTAATTTTACCCTTGTGCCATTAGTAAGTCATATTTTAGACGGAGCACGGTACATAACAATACCAGGTAAATCATACGGATATTGCGCAAACGTTTTGCTATCCATAAATTACTCAGCTGGCACAGTAACATTGATAGAAGCTGATGTCAATGAGGGATTTGGGCTTAATTCAATCTACATTTTGGGACTTAAATAATCATCTTAACTGCTTAACTGCTAGGAGAACCTATTGTTGTCCATCCGCTCCAAACGCCCTCTCTCTGATGCCTGGTAAATAGGTGCGAATCTCCTACAGCCATTGCCAACTGACATAGCCATTGCTCACCGCTACTGTATGTGATACAAAAGCCATTACCATAAACAGTATTACCTGTTTTAAACGGGGTATCCGCTGTGTTGACGTCCCACAACACTAGGTTAACCTTATTTAATACATTTACATTTATATGGCTAACGTAGTTGGACTTAAGTGGGTTAATATCATCACTGATATTACCTAAATTGCTATATCATACAATTCTTTATACATAGTAAAGTATAAATATAATTTATCGCATTAGACAGTGTAGCAATTTAGTTAGTAAACTAGGTACTGGGTCATTCTCATTCACTAGGTGTCAAAAAATAATATTTTTTGTACATGAAGACCTACAGGGAATAACATTGGAATTTGTTTTTGGCGATGAATGGTCACGTTTACTTACATTCTCTAACGATAGCATTACATACACATCGAGAAACAGAAAAACTGGAACTGATTCAACAATATGGACCAAGTAATCATTTGGGCTCCAAAAATATGAGCTGTATCCATGCGGCAGTCCCGGCAATTCCACGCTCTGATGGATTATAGAAGGTTATAGATATGGAATCTTTTGTTATATTGGTTATCTGAGCATTCAACCAATTTGACGACTGTACTGCCCATAAAGGTGTTTTAATAAAACCCAAATCCGAAATGGAGTAAGTTTGACTAACACTATCCTTCGTACCAACGGTAGCATCACATGAAAAAAGCTTTGATGATATTTTTCTGATTTGTACGCCTAAATTGCTACATTTCTAAATAAATGAAATTATCTCTACATAAATATTCATTAATTCATGCAGTTTCAAATTAAAACATTAATTCATTTGAAAGAAAGGAAATAATATGTATAATATTACTTTTAATAACAATCACGTTTTAAAAATTTATGATAGCCTGGAAAACAAATCGACACAAACACTTGTGATACGAATTAATCCATCCGATTATTTATTTTCTGATATCGTCAGCCTATTTGATAATCTTACAAAAGACGATTTAAAGAGAATCATTAAAACCACTCCGTCTGCTGTACACGTAACTACTTACGAGAATTATACAGATATAATGAGTCGTTCTATTGAAAAGATTACTGTTCCAGTTGAAAAGCAAGAAGAAATACCTTCCATCGGAGAATCCGGACAAGATACAACAACTACAATCACAACCAATGAACCACAGGAGATTGAACTTATCACTATCACTCTTAAATATGAAGATCCAACTAAAGTTATAGTAGAGCAGCTTAATCAGCAGATTAATCCAACAATTGAAATTGACAAATGTTCATTGGATGAATTAAAAACATTTATCCAGAAGCAAAACAGCGAGTCCCTTGAAACGTTTTTAGAGAAGAAACCGCTCTTATATACAGATGGAAAATATTATGGAGTTTCAAAAATTGATAGAGATGAGATGTCTCAGCAGTATCTGGCGTATCAGCTTAATAAGGCAATAAATCCAAATGCTGAAGATATTGTTAAGTGGCATAGTAAGGGTACTAAGTGTACTCCAATGTCTGTTTTGGAATTTTCAACGCTTGCCCTTGCAGTTTATGCCTACACAGAACCATACTATGAAGAAATGCAAACAATTAAAGAAGCAATTATGTCTGCTTTAACAAAAGATGAAGTTCTGTCTATTAAAATCTTTAATAAATTATAATGACTATAATGAATAAATATAGAGCTTCATTGTGTATTTATGAAGCTCTATATTGAAATGTAGCAATTTACCATACATAGATACCAGCAAAAAAATCAAAGATGGATTTGCTAACGGAACCAGTTGGACGGCCACAGAAAATTGTATAGTCTGTGGTTCCATAGGCTTTAATAGTTCAGCCCACGGATGTTATGTATCAGTTAATAGCATAACTATATTTTGGGTCAATAATGATGCAGCAACCAATTCTTTTGCGCCGGTTTGCTTTGCGGTGCGGAAGGGAGATGCCATAAAATTTGTCGGTTATGATAATCAGGTTCCAATCCTTACCAATCTGTATGCTTTCAGCACAAAATGATTAATTATGGAGTGAATTTAAGATTACCCTTGTACGTACTATCTACATATACCTGTATTAGATTATTTTCTTCATCCCAATATAATCGTAGGCGCTTATTCAAGGTCATATTTTCGACAGTTTTAGTTGCTAAATTGCTACATCTTTGAAAATAATAGTGAATATTTATGAACGGATACAATCTAAGAAGTAGCAATTTAGAATGGAAATTAAATGGTACATACAAGGCCACAGATACTTGCCCGTTACCTGAAAAATATAATGAGTTGATGATTAAGATTTACCGTACTTCGGATTACGCATATACATGTGGTGTCAATATATTAAAAGCAGAGATTGGTAAAAACACTGGTAATTGGATGACTGGTTGTGGTCGTGACGCAACTGGTTGGGATGTAAAAATAGTTATAGCCATCACCAATACAATTGCAAAAAATTCTGTTTTTATAAACGCAGCAGATAATAAATCAGCTTTCAGCTTTGCCGTTTATTACCGCTAATAATCATTTAAGCTCCCATGCGCTAAAAGCCGATGAGTTATCAGCAGCGATGCGCTGATATAGGGCGTTACTGATAGTAACGTATGTCTGCGTGGAAAATTGATTACACACAACGCTTTTAAAAACACCGGTCTCATTTACCGGGAAATTATAGGCGGTTAGATTACCCTGTGCAGGATTACAGTAAAATATTATGTTGTGGTTTCTATAATCGTCAGCGTTGTTTTTACCTGACCATAGACCATCATTTTTTATAAGCAGCTTATCGGCTAAATTGCTATATCGTAGTCTCCTATATAATAAAAATACAATAAAAATGATAATATATTAACTTTTAAAAATCTAGCAATTTAGAAAAGAATATTTTATTAGCAGTTACGCCTGGCCCCAAATTTACCAGCTATACAACACTGCATAAATTTGGATTGTTATACGTACTTGATGTGCTTATTGTAGCTTCCTCTGGATACGTTGTCGGAGATATTATTTGCACATTGCCGGTCACCCCCAAAAACCCTGCTGGCAGATACATAATCGGAAATAATGGAAGCGCAATGCAATGTAGTATTTCCGGGAATAATCTTGTTTCGGACAGTGCTAATAATAACGCCGGTACATATGGAGGTTTAATTATATTCATGTAATAATGATTTTTTAGTTCCTACTATTAAGTAAGCACATACCCTACCTATAAATTTGATGCAAAATATATTAAATCTGCAACATAAACTCCACTCTGAGTCCCACGTATTATTATATTTCCTCCGGTATCTACTGACACAGTAAGGAAAGCGGGTGATTGATATGTTGCCCATGTAGGAACTAAAACACTTGTTGAGTCAGTTGATGTATATGGAATTCTAGCAATGGTTACTGTTGATGTAGTTCCCGTCGTTACAACGATTCCTAATCTTAAATGTATCAAATTTCCATGTTTGTATACTGACCTGGTTCCGTTCCCTGACTGCTGTATATAGGCATTGCTATTTTCTACCTCGGCTATCTGATTTGTAATATCTAAATTGCTACATTTCTAATGAAAACTGCCTTTCATCGGATTTTATGTCCGCTCTTCGCGGATTATTTTACATTTTCTACGTGCTATGTCTTTGTATTGCGCACATTTGTTACGTTTTTAACACAAACAGAGGAGGATAAATTGAATACAATCCTATATAGAGATAGGGTATTACTACGCACCCTATCCTCTCCTATTTATCAGAATGAAAATCGTGCTGATTCAATAAAATTTCTTGTCTCTGTAGACGACTTATTTGAATTTGATACTAAATCACTTAACTGTATGCTCTGCATCACTCTTCCTAACGGACAGGAAGGTAAAGTTACATTTCTTGATTTTGAAGATACACTCTATTTTGATAGATATTTAGTGGCTCATATTCCAGTAACCAAAACCTTCACCAAACTTTCAGGTACACTTTCTATTAACCTTATCTTCTCGTATGAGGATTCTTACAAACTTTTTCATTATCTTCCCACAAACAATATTACATTAAGTGTACTGGAAACATCTTCAACTAATTCATTCATTGATCCTGACGAGACAACCAACCCCTTTACTGAGATGGCTCAAAAACTCGATACACTAGAAAAATCAAAAATATCGTGTATTGACATTGATGGACACACTGTTCATTTTTATTCCAATTCAGAAAAGACTGAACGCCTTGGAACTGTGGTTTTGCCAGAAGATGTTGTTTGGACAACTATGGAGGATACTGAATGAGTGGTTTACAAATTATTACTGGAATGTCGTATGAAGATTACATAGCTCTCCATCCTTACAATATTATTCCCAATGCTATCTATTTACTTACAAACGGAATGATGTTTGCGAGAGGTAATAAATTTGGAAGTGACATCCTCATAGTTGATGAATTCCCTGTTTCACCCATACCAAATATAATCTATCTCAATTCATTCACCATGGAACAGAAGATGTGGTCTAAGGGGAAATGGTATACACTACAGGAGGAATATTCACGATTAACAAATTCTCAAATAGATAATATGTTTCAAGATGATTTTTGATTGAAAGGAGGAGCTAATGGCTCTTAAAAATTATTTAGATTATGATGGTCTACTTTATTGGAAACAAAAGATACAAGCATGGGTAAGCGCTAAATTTGCACTTAAAACTGATATTCCTACTACCCTACCCGCTGATGGAGGTAACGCTGACACTGTAGGCGGACATACTGTTGCTAGTGATGTTCCTGCCAATGCCAAATTCACAGATACAATTTACACTCATCCAAATAATCATCCAGCATCAATGATTACCGAAGATACTGAGCATCGTTTTGTAACCGATGCGGAACAGACAAAATACGATGCTGCTTACACTCATAGCCAAGCAGCTCATGCGCCTACTAATGCAGAGAGAAATACCGTAGTTGGAATTCAAAAGAATGGAGCTGACCTAACTGTAGACTCCACAACTCGAAAAGTCAACATTACTGTTCCTACAAAGGTAAGCGAATTGTCAAATGATAGCAAGTTTCAAACACAAAGTCAAGTAAGTGCAGCTATTTCTACTGCTATCGGCAATGTCACTAGTATGGAATTTGTCATTCTTAAAGCCGGAGAATACAATAGCAATGGAGTTCCAACAGTTACGGGTTCTGTTGGTAAAATCTATCTTGTGCCAAAAACTTCATCTGAAACAGCCAATATCTATACGGAGTGGATATATGCCAATGGAGCTTTTGAAAAAATCGGTGATACTGCCGTTGATTTAAGTGGTTATATACAAGATTCTGACATGGTTCCAATAACGAATGCTCAAATTGATGAAATTATGGCCGCTACCTGATTGGAGGTAGTTTATGAAATTTAATTTTGTATCTTTTGAAAATGCCAAGGAATTAGTATTACGAATAAAAGCTTTAATTGCTACACATACAAGCAATACCACAATACATACAACTTCATCAGAAAAAACGAATTGGAATGCTGTCACAAATAAGGTAGATAAAGTATCAGGTAAGGGATTGTCTGCAAATGATTACACTACGACTGAAAAAAATAAGTTAGCTAGCATTTCACCAGGAGCTGAAGTCAATGTTCAATCTGACTGGTCTGTGACCGATACAGGATCAGATTCTTTTATTAAGAACAAACCAACCGCTATGCCAGCTTCAGATGTTCCGACCTGGGCAAAAGCATCTATAAAACCATCTTATGTATGGTCTGAGATTGGAAGCAAACCATCCACATTCCCTCCTTCGGACCATACTCACAATTACGCTGGTTCTTCATCAGCAGGGGGAGCCGCTACTTCTGCTACAAAATTATCTACAGCAAGAAAAATCGGAAATGCAAACTTTGATGGTACCACTAATATCACATTATCCCAGATTGGCGCTGCCACAGTAGAGCAAGTTAGTCAATTGCAGGATGCTGTAAATCATATAACAGCTTCACATGCCATTGATGGCGGAGATTTAATGGATAGTGGCCCAGCAGAAAACACTTACGATGGTGGAAGTTTATAGCCAAACTATTTTCTTATATATTTCCTAATTTGGATATGATATACTATGCTCATAACTATAAGGGGGTATTATATAATGAGAAGGATTTGTTTGTTTTTGGCTACTATTACTATTTCTATTTTTTCCTGTATTACATCATTCGCTGGTCAATGGCAATCAGATGCGCAAGGCTGGTGGTATGTGAATGATAACGGGACATACCCCAATACGGGGTGGAATTGGATTGATGGCAAGTGTTATTATTTTTCTCCAGATGGATACTGCCTGCAAAATACACAAACACCTGATGGATATATGGTAGATGAAAATGGAGCATGGGTTATTGATGGTGTAGTTCAAACACAGAATCAACCCCAAGTATTAGACACTTGTACGATAGGAAACCTAACTCTTTCTACACCAAATGGATTTTGGCTTTATGAACAAACGGATGCCATCTTCTGTTTATTTGCTTCATATGACCAACAAAGAGCAATCGCAGTATACTGTAATGACATAGGCGTTGATCCACGCACTAATAATTATAGCGAAGAATATATCGATTCTGTTCTTGACACAGCAATGATTGATGAAGGGGGAGCATATAATACTAAGACATATAAACAACTTTCATCTGGTTTATGGAATTGTTATGGATATTCCACTGCCGAAATTTTAAATGCACCTGGAACATTAACAGCATATGTTCGCATGGATGGTTCATATATGCAACTAATTATGATTGCTGGTGATTTATCTAATACAAATACCGATAGTCTTATGGACTCACTCATTAAATAATTGTGATACGACACAGAGGACAACAAATAGAAGCATAGGGCAGTTGAGTTTTACACTCTTCTGCCCTATTTTTTACTGCCAAATTTGTGATAATTCAGTTTTAAGTAAGACTAATTCTTCAGTATAATTATTTAATGAAAAATATTCTGCACTTATAATATCATTAGTTATTTCCTCATATTCAACTTCAATAATGCTTGTTTCACCAACTTGGTATAGTTCATCATGCTGTTTTTTAAAAAAATCTTGAAATTCAATATTTAAATACAAATCGTCATTTACGTATATATCATAATCTTCAAAATCATTTGATAGTTCATTTTCAAGAGTACATATTAAATGCTCTGTATAAGAAGAATTTAATGTTTTTATGGTAACATTATCGTAATTGAAAGAATATTTTTTTCCAGGCAACTTTATGCGTTTCAATATATTATGACACTCTTTATTTTGTCCTGTTATATTAATATCAATAATATATATTGGTTCCACGACTGCATTAGAAATACTTCCTCCCTACTACAATGTATTTATGGGTAAAGTACACGACAGCCAGTCGTGTCTATATCCATCTTGTTGCTAAAGCTGTTAGAATAGAGAGTGCAATGGGCTGACGGCCAAAATGCTGGACTTTTCGTCCGTAAATTAGTCTGTCTGCCGGCCTCTCATTCGCAGCCGTTCGTTTTATGCAGGTTGAACTGCTGGTTACCAGTACGTCCGTGTCACACCACAGTAGATAGAATCGGCAATGAGTAAAGGTTGGGTTCCCATTACAAATCTAAATAAGGAGTTGGATCTATGAACGCAGTTGGTATTGATGTTTCTAAAGGTAAAAGTATGGTTGCTGCCCTCCGCCCGTTCGGCGAAATTGTTGCCAAGCCATTTGAAGTTCCGCATACTTCCAGTGGTTTCCATCAGCTAGTTGATCAGCTCAATTCTCTGGACGGTAGTACTCGGATTATCATGGAGCATACAGGACGGTATTACGAACCTATGGCCCGATGGCTCTCTGACTCTGGTTTCTTTGTCAGTACGGTTAATCCAAAGCTGATTAAGGATTACGGCAATAACACTCTCCGTAAAGTTAAAACAGATAAAGCTGATTCCGTTAAGATTGCACGCTATGCTCTTGACAACTGGCAGGATTTGCGCCAGTATACCAGTATGGATATCATTCGCAATCAATTAAAAACCATGAATCACCAGTTCAGCTTCTACATGAAACAGAAAACCTCTTACAAGAACAACCTCATCTCCCTGCTGGATCAGACTTACCCTGGCATTAATGACTTCTTTGACAGTCCTGCCCGCAGCGATGGCAGCCAGAAATGGGTAGACTTTGTTTCCTCATTCTGGCACGTGGACTGTGTGCGTTCTCTTGGGCTTGCTACGTTTACTGAGCGCTATCAAAAATGGTGCAAACGGCACGGCTATAACTTCCAACCAGAGAAACCAGCACAGATTTATTCGTTTTCCAAAGAACTGATTTCCGTGTTCACGAAAGACTCTGTGACTAAGTTTTTGGTTAAGCAGGCTGTGGAGCAGCTCAATACGGTATCTTTCACAGTGGAACAGCTCCGCCTGGAAATGAACCGTCTCGCCGCCCAACTGCCAGAGTATCAGGTAGTCATGGCCATGAAGGGGGTAGGCCCCTCACTCGGCCCTCAACTTATGGCCGAAATAGGCGATCTCTCTCGCTTTTCCCATCGTGAAGCATTAACTGCATTTGCCGGTGTGGACCCTGGGGTCAATCAATCCGGCACCTATGAGGCACGTAGTGTCCGTACATCCAAGCGAGGATCACCGCAGCTGCGCAAAACGTTGTTTCAGATCATGGACGTCCTAATTAAGTCCGCTCCTTCCGATGACGCTGTTTATCGCTTTCTGGACAAGAAACGTTTAGAAGGGAAGCCGTACTATGTCTACATGACTGCCGGTGCCAATAAGTTCCTGCGAATCTACTATGGCCGTGTGAAGGAGTATTTAGCTGCCTTACCCAAACCAGAATAACCTTGACTTAACATCCAATAGGCCAGCGTTTTACGGTGGTCTTTTTGTAGTTCCTAAACGCTGCATAAAACTTTTTTGCAAACTTCCTCAATTCTCTATTGACTTTTCATTTGCAGGCTTATTTAGAATTTGTAAACCACCAACAGCTCTTCTTATTTTTTTATTTATATCTTTCTGCAATAGGTTTAATAATGAATCATTTTCATTACTTACTAAGATGTCTTTTATTAGAGTAGGGATATCTGGAGCCAAAGAAAATATCATTTCCGAATAATAATTTGTATCCATATTGTCAATATAAAAAGATAAGTCTCTGGCATTAGGGGAATTATAACAATCTACATAACTAGCCCCATATTTGTTATAAAATTCTAATTCAAAATCCTTAATCAACTTTTTCATATCAAATACAATATCTCCATTTATATCTATATCTTCTCCATATTCACATATAAAATTATCAGCATTTATAGATATTTCATCAAGTCGTATAATCTCAAAAAAAGGTAGCTTCTCATTTAGAGCAATATCTATTTCTTTTGACTGAATATCCACCTGCTCTTTTGCAATTGTATTTGCCATAGAAGCAACCTTGACTCCTGCATATGTTAAAGCAATTGTCATCATTGTTCCGAAAAGGGTGAAAATTGTCTTATAAATTATCTCATTTCTAATTAGTATGACCTTTAACTTTTCAAAAAATGAAAAACGAGTTATGTTATCATCTTCTATATCTATTAAGTCTAATTCATGCGTGTTTTTATTATAACGAAGCTTTCTTTTATCCTCATTTTTATTATCCATTACACTTCACCTTGATAAATCAGCTTATGGATTACACTTCTTACATGGCACATATCCATCTGCTATCACTTCGTCTCGACTTTCGTCAGTATTCTCACGATTAGTTGTTGGCAATGAGCCACATGTAGGTAAATGAAATTTCTTCGTTTTAGTGTTCAATACATAAGTAATAGCTTTTGCCTGGGCTGACGCAATTGTTGCTTCTGTTGATTTTGCTTCCTTAGCTGATTCCTGTGTTCCAGTTAATTGACCAGCTTTATTTGTCGTGCTTGGCTGGGTGCTCCATGTAATATCAGTTCCATCTGATGTCGCAATTACCGTTCCTTGTTCATCCGTTCTTAAAATCTTAACACCTTTGCTGTGTAATTTATTTAATGTTTCCTTATGTGGATGTCCATAGGAGTTTCCCATACCACAGCTAATCACTGCATATTCCGGATTTACTTTATTCAAAAACGCTCCGGATGTGGATGTTTTACTACCATGATGCCCAAGCTTCAGAACATCGGCAGATAAGTTAATTCCACTTGCACAAATGTCAGCTTCGGCCTGGCTCTCAGCATCACCGCACATCACGAAGCTGTTGTCTCCATTAGTAAGTTTGATTCCCACAGACCAATTATTGAGATCATCACCGTAATTGCCATTAGGAGCAATTATCTGGAATGAAGCATATCCCAATTTATATGTATCTCCAGCTACTGGTTTAGTTACCTTTAGACCTTGTGAACTGATTGCATCCAGAACATCTTCATAAGTCTTTGTGGTATTCTCTACTGGAGGAAGGATTACTTTATCAATTGAGAAGTTATTGATTACATCGTCCAGCCCACCAATATGGTCTGAATGCGGATGTGTACCTATAACATAATCCAGCTTCTCTATCCCTTGGCTATGAAGGTATGTAACTACAGTATCTCCCTGGTCATTCTCACCAGCGTCCACTAACATATCATGATCGCCAGATTGAATAAGGATACTGTCACCTTGTCCTACATCAATAAAATGAACACTAAGCACAGAAGATGTCTTTGTAGCCTTCACCAAGTCTGCGTCTTTGTTGCTGCTCTCAGCTATTGCAGGTGTGTCTTGAATTAATGTATTCTTCCCTATTGAGCATCCAGACATACCAAAGCAGCTCATCAAAATCAGTGTTGCTAGTAACCAAATAATACTTTTTCTTGTTTTATTCATAACCCCTCCTCATATGTAGTCATTATAAATCCTGCTCTTTAAAATCCAATATATCATTCACAGTGCAATCCAGATAATCGCACATGCGAGCTAATAGTGCTAAATCAACTCTTTTAACTTTATTCTTACAGTAATTATTAAGCTGCGTCCGTTCCAATTTACAATTCTGGCATAATTTATTTTTACTAACTCCCTTTTCTTTTAAGAGTTCTTCCAGTCTTATATTAATCACCATCATATACTTTTTGTTTTATATTCCCCTCCCATATTTTTCTATTATAAGTGTACCACTTGGTTTCAGTATAGGCAATCAAATAAGTTATAATTTTCATCTTGTAACGCAAAAGGACTCCCGTGAAAGGAGTCCTCATAATTATTAGTATCTAATTTGTACTATACAGTATTGGCTTGAATAGAATCTTGATATCGCATTATGTATTTCTTCTGGATTATCGTCAATATACATTTCATCATAAATTTGAGAATACATACCTGAAATATCCAATATAATAAGCCGTATTTTATGTTTTAAATCCATTAGCAATAACTCCTCCTTCCATAATGATATTTGACTATCACATGGAATCATGCTAAAATGAAAGTGGTTTTTGCTATGTATAAGCACAATTCCATGAGGGGGAGATTTTGCTAAAACTTTGGACGGTCGCGCAAAATCTCTCTTTTAATATGCATCAAGAGTAATGTCTGTATAAGAAACACTATCATCTATCTCCTGTCTTGCATTTGTTCTAATCACATATGTGAGTCCCTTCTGACAAGTTTCATCAGTATATCCTGATTGCAATATGGCTTTATCAAATGGCTCACTGTAAGTAATTGCTTTGCTTTTATTATTTAAAGCGTAATACACTATTGAGCGAAGTATTTCCTCATTTTCTGCAATTCTTTTCTCTATTTGAATACTGCTCAATTTCTCATTCTTCATTTTTTCTATTGTCTTAAATTTAGCCGTTTCCAAATCAAGTGTTATGGAATAGTATTTTTTCACAATATCATATTGACCCTTTGTAGTTCTCCTGTAATTGTTTAAAACATAATAACTGTTAATAGATACCTGAATGCAATCTTCTAATGCGTCATATATAACATCAGCATTTTTAGAATCAAATAGCCTATGATTTACAACAAACATAGATTTTCTTCTCCTTTTCTTTATATTCCACTTTCATAAGAAGGATTATAACACAGATTGACGATTTTGTAAATAAATTAGTGCATTTTTATATATTTTAAACTTTTATAAGGTTTTCAAAGGTTTTTAGCTGTTTTTAAAGCTTTTTTAGTTTTTCAAAAGCAAATAGGATGACTGAGTATGTTGCTCGGTCATCCTATTTTTTACTTTTAGCTATGAAATCTATTTTTCATCCTCCTCTCTCATAATCCTTTGCCAAATGATTTCAAATTCATCTGGCGGGGCTTTAGGTATCTCATCACAGATTATCCTTTTCGCACGTTCAAATTCGTCCAACAGTTCCTCATCTGTCATATTGACTTTATTAAAATCAGGCTCATTGGAATTCTTATCTTTATCCATAAGCGCCACCCCTGATTTAATTTTATCATAAACTTTCAAAAAACCACTGGTAATATTTACCATTTTCATCTTCCTATTTCATAGCCCATCTTCAAAATAGTAAGTGCATCTTCATTAATTACTTCATCTGGCTTTAAAATATAGCTAGATATTATTTCTCTCACTTTTTCATCAATGTCCTTACCTTCAATATCTCCCAGACAACTTTTGATACTCTCTTCTATTTGCGTACCTTCTTGAATATTTGGGCATTGAAGTCCTGCCTGTTTATATGCAAATCCAAAAGCACAACATAATTCCTTACAGTTGATTAATCGTGCTGGCGGATTAAATATCGTTGTTTTAATATGTACAGCCTGTACAGTAAGTTCATGATTCATCAGTTATATACCACATCCTTTGCAAATCTGTTCACTATCTTATCATGTTATTAATCGTGACACAAGCTAGAAATGAAAGGAATACCCGCACTGGCACGATATATCTCCATTATTATATATCTCACCTTTATTTCTCCTGATATGTGCCTGAGCGCCACAAATGGGGCAAGTAAAATCAGCTTCGCCAAATCCATCTGTAGGTTGTAGCGCCACCAGTGAAGCACGAATAAAATTATATAAGTCCTCAATAGATATGTCTTCTTTAGCTGTCAAATTACCATTACCCATTTATACTCCTCCGTAAAGTACACTAATTTAAAGATCTGTTCCAATCCACCAATAAATGCTTTACATTTGTATTCGCGGCTTGGTATTCCAGCGTAATTTTTTTCTTCATCTTCCATTACCGAAATATCACTTACTCTCTGGCATGATCCATCATCACCCATAAATTTAAAACTCACAGGAATAGGGTCTTTACTGTAAGCGGGAAACCATGCCATACATGCAATATGATACATCTGTCCCTTTAATTCTCCATTATCCGTTTCTTGCGAATTCGTCCCTATGCCAAAGATAGACATAACTACTCAACTCCTTAAATAATAATTTCCTTTTCATAATCCACAGTGCGCTTTTCACGACTGATTCCACCACTCATATGGTCAATCAAATTTTCTTTATCCCTGTTTGGAGATTCAATGAACGATGCTCTTTTGATGCTGTCAATCCCAAATCGTTTTCTTAGCGCATCTACGGCCATTTCTACGCATTTTTGTTTCTCGTAGTCCGTTTCGTCGAACAAACTCATTTGGCGGCATTCTGAGCCATTTACGCGCTCTGTATGGATACCTAAATGTCGTATTGGTATCCCATTCCAAAGTTCATCAAAACATCGGCAAGCTGCATCATAAATTTCCGTTGTTAAATCAGTAGATACATCCAACGTAATTTGATGACCATAAAATTGCAAATTGCAGTCACGAATGCTTATAGATACAACACCAATCTTGACTCCATCAGCTCGGAGCCTTGCACTTACCGTCTCTGCCAAAGACAATAGAACCAATTTAGCAGTCTTTGTATCGGTCACATCAAAGGCTATTGTAGTACTATTACCATACCCTTTATTTGGCGGTGGTGTGTCAATCACCTCTGATACATCAATTCCGTGCGCAAATTTCCAAATTGTCACGCCATGTTTATGCATATGTGATTTTAAAATATATGGATCAAATGTTGCGATTTCTCCTATTGTCCTGATTCCCAAATTCAGCAATTTATTCTCTGTTGCATGACCGACAAAAAATAAATCCCTCACTGGCAAAGGCCACATTTTAATTGGTATCTCATCCGGCCAGAGGGTATGAACCCTATTGGGCTTTTGGAAATCCGATGCCATCTTAGCCAGAATCTTGTTATAGGATACTCCAATATTTACTGTAAAGCCTAATTCTCGATAAACCGTCTCCCGGATCTCATTTGCCACTTCCTCTGGTTTTCCAAATACTTCAGTTCCTGTCATATCCATGAACGCTTCGTCAATGCTATACTGCTCTATTTTGTCCGTATAGCGTCGTAGAATTGACAGTAACGCATTTGAAGACCGTTGGTATAGATTATAATTTGGTGGAACTACAACAAGCTCAGGACATTTACGCTTTGCGTCTATTACTGGTTCTCCTGTTTGGATTTTATACTTCTTAGCTGGTATGGATTTAGCCAGGATAATACCATGCCGTTTCTCTTGATCGCCACCTACCACGCTTGGAATATCACGTAAATCCAATTTTGCTCCCAAATGATGTACTCGATATGTCGCTTCCCAACTAAGAAACGCTGAATTTACATCTACATGAAATATAACTCTTTCCACATAATCACCTCTTTTAGCTTTATTATAATCGAATGTATGTTCGGTTTATAGTGGAAATTATAGGGAACCGTTCTTCTGGTTCCCATCTTATGAACAAAGTAATTCTGGTATACGTTCTTTTGAAAAGTCAAGGAATGATACACTATATTGCCCTTCAATTTCATCTTCATCTGCGGACTGTGCCTTTTGCCAAATCTCCAAAGCCTTCTGCACCGTTATCTCTATATCATGATAATAATAGAGATTGGCACTGGTATGAGTAACTACATCCTCGATAAGCAAACGTGCATCATGATTTTCAAACATGACCTCATTAAGATTATCCCTCGTTATCTTCATATAATGGTGACACCTCCTCGTCTGTAGGCATATCATATGATTCATCATCACAATATTCTATCTCGTCCACTTCCAGATTCATAACGCGATGCATAAATTTAAAAATATCAGTAACACAAGTTACATCCATACCATCCCTCACATCATTCTTATCAATCCAACTACTTTACCCAGTATTTGTACATCGTTTACAATTATCGGCTCCATTGTATCGTTTTCAGGCTGTAATCGGTAATGGTCTTGTTCTTTATAGAAACGTTTTACTGTAGCCGAATCTTCTATTAATGCTACCACAATCTCACCATTTTCAGCTGTGTCCTGCTGTTCCACCATGATTTTATCGCCAGGTTTTATTCCAGCATTAATCATACTCTCACCTTTGACTCGCAACATAAATACTTCTTTATCTGTATGGAGTACCTCGGCAGGGAATGGAAAATAGTCTTCAACCCGTTCTTCAGCTAATATAGGTTCTCCGGCTGCTACCGTTCCGACAACTGGGATATTGACCATTTCTCTTGTACTAAAATTGAACAAGTCATCTAAAATCTCAATGGTTCTGGGTTTTGCAGGGTCGCGCCGTATGTAGCCCTTTTCCTCCAGGGCGGACAGATGAGCATGAACGGAAGAAGTAGACCTTAAATGTACTGCTTCACAAATCTCCCGCAAGGCAGGTGGATATCCTTCGCTTAATATTGTATTTTTAATGTATTCCAAAATCTCCAGTTGCTTATTTGTAATGCTTGGCATACAGAACCCTCCATCCAATCAGAACATTTGTTCTTTTTCTTAGTTACATGTTATCACAAACATATGTTCGTGTCAATGGTAAAAAAATACAGAGCGCCGTTAAGCGCTCTGCTGAATATCATTCTGTGAAGATACTAATTCTTTGATGTCATCCATGGTCATCCCCTGGTCGCCTAGCATGGATTTAAATTCCTTAAATTCTTCTAATTCAATCTGTTCTTGAATGGACTTTTCTTTTTCCTTCATCGTTTTCAGGCAGTTCTCATACTGTACGATGGTTGCCTGTACTTCTAATAACTCTGCCTGTAATTTTTCAAGTGGTGTTTTTCTTACTCCTCGTGCCATAATTATGTTCTCCTTTTACGTATATACTATTTGCTATGGATATGATTAGTATGTCCATATATTTCCAGTATATGCCTAAATAAAAAAGGTTCTATACTGAATGTTGGGGTGTGCTGAAAAGCACACTTCCAACATTCTTTTC
>OBXO01000853.1_pt1 | contig 18515 bp, 16 predicted proteins | sample 1501431 | NCBI WGS metagenome assembly OBXO01 (sample SAMEA2580163, study PRJEB22360) | human gut metagenome | biome: human gut; feature: human-associated habitat; material: faeces | place: Denmark | collected 2008/2010 | reverse complement strand
CTCCTCCATGGCCTGGGCGGCGGCGGTGCGCTGCTCCTCCACACCGGCGCGCTGCCGGTTCAGCCGCTCCAGCTCGTTGGCCCGGCTGAGGATGCCCGCGCTGCGGGACACCGAGCCGCCGGTCATGGAGCCGCCGGGGTTGAGCACCTGGCCGTCCAGGGTGACGATTTTGAAGCGGTGGCCGTATTTGCGGGCCATGGCGATGGCCGCGTCCATATCCTCGGCCACCACGGTGCGCCCCAGCAGATTGGAAAAAATCCTCTGGTAGCGGGGGTCGAACTGCACCAGCTCGTCCCCCAGGCCCACGAAGCCCGCCTCCCCCCGCACGCCCTGCTCCCGGAAGTCGGAGGGGCGGATGGTGGTCAGGGGCAGGAAAGTGCTCCGGCCGCCGTCCCGGCGCTTGAGGTACTGGATGGCGGCCTTGCCGTCCTCCTCCCGCTCCACCACAATGTGCTGCATGGCGCCGCCCAGGGCGGTCTCAATGGCCACGGTGCAGTGGTCGGGCACGTGGAGCAGCCCGGCCACCGGGCCGTGAACTCCCTTGAGCTGGCCCCGCCGGGCCTCCCCCATCACCAGCTTTACCGCCTTGGAGTAGCCCTCGTAGAGCTTCTCCATCTCGGAGAGCATGTGGATACGGGAGTGGAGGGCGTTCTCCTCCATCTGGAGCTTGACATGGCGCTCCTCGGCCTCCTTGGCTTTTTTCCGGCGGGACTCCAGCCGCAGGCCGTAGCCGTTGAGCACATTCTGGAGGGAATCCCGGTCCTCCCGGGCCTGGGCCAGCTCCTTTTGGGCCGCGTCCCGGCCCTCCTGAAGCTGGCGCACCCGCTCCTCACCGGCGGACAGCTCCTGATGCACCGCCTCATCCCGGTCCAGCAGCTCCTGGGCCGCGGCGGCCAGGGCGGAGAGCAGAGCCTTGGCCTCGGAGGCGGAGGCGTTTTCCACCGCCTCCTTCCGGCGCAGCTCCTCCAGCTCTCCGGCCAGGGTGCCTGCGGAGCGGACGGCCTCCTCGGCCTCCCCCTGTTTCGCGGACAACTCCGCCGCCAGGGCGTCCAGCTCGCCCACCAGCGCCCCCAGACGCTCCTTCCGCTCGGCAATCTGGGCGCCGATGGAGTCGGCCCGGCCCTCCTGCTGCTCCAGCTCCCGCTGGATGCGGTCCCGGTTCTCCAGGTTGTTCTGGATGTTGGCCCGGAGTACCGCCACGGCGTTTTCCAGTCCGTTGGCGTCGGCCTCCCGCTGCATCATCTGGAAGCGGACGCCCTCGGCCTCCACGTCCTTGTCCCGCATCTGGGCGGCGTGCTCCTCGGCGGCGGCGTAGAGGGCCTCCACCGCCCCCTGGGCCTCCTCCTTCTGGCGGACGGCGTTCTCGTAGTCAGACAGGGTCTTGATGGCCCCCGCCCGTATTTTCTCCAACTGCTCCAGCCACAGGGAGATCTCCAGCCCCCGCAGCTCGTCCCGCAGCACCAGGAACTTCCGGGCCTTCTCGCTCTGTGCGCGGAGGGGCTCCACCTGGAGCTCCAGCTCGTCGATCTTGTCGGTGATGCGCACCAGGTTCTCCTGGGTGCGCTCCAGCTTGCGCTCGGCCTCCTCCTTCCGGTGGCGGAAGCGGGAGATACCGGCGGCCTCCTCAAAGACCTCCCGGCGGTCGGCGCTCTTGACAGACAAAATCTCGTCAATGCGGCCCTGCCCGATGATGGAGTAGCCCTCGCGGCCCAGGCCGGTGTCCATGAACAGCTCGTTCACGTCCTTCAGGCGGACGGAACGGCGGTTGATGTAGTACTCGCTCTCGCCGGAGCGGTAGTACCGCCGGGTGACCATCACCTCGCTCTCCTCCATCGGGAAGATGTGGTCGGTGTTGTCCAGCACCAGGGAGACCTCCGCGAAGCCCTGCTGTCTGCGCACCGCCGTGCCGCCAAAGATTACGTCCTCCATCTTGCCGCCCCGCAGGGCCTTGGAGGACTGCTCCCCCATGACCCAGCGGATGGCGTCGGATATATTCGATTTCCCGCTTCCGTTGGGACCCACAATGGCGGTCATGTCCTCCCCAAAGGAGAGTACCGTCTTGTCCGGAAAGGATTTGAACCCCTGGATTTCCAGTGCTTTTAAATACAAGGTCTGCACCTCGCCATGCTTTCATTCTGAATAAATTATTATACCAAGGAACGGCGTCCTTTGCAAACCCTTTTCCACAAAAACGCGGAGCGCCTGAGCGCTCCGCGTCTGGTTTGGTGGTATACAGCGGGCAAACCATTTCGCAGGGGCGGATACCTACATCCGCCCGCCGTACACTAGGTTTTGCACTACCCCAGGCCCTGTGAAGGCCTGACAGGACGGGCGGCCATAAAGGCCGCCCCTACAGAGGAGCCGGACAGCCCCTGCACGTAGGGGCGACCCTTGTGGTCGCCCGCGGGCCGGTTATTCCCCCGCCCTCAGCTTCTCTATCGCGGCCCTGGCCGCGTTCTGCTCCGCCTCTTTTTTGCTGCGGCCGCGGCCCTGGCCGATGGGAATGCCGTTGAGATCCACCTCCACCGAGAAGATCTTGGCGTGATCGGGGCCCTCGGCGCCGATGAGCTGGTAGCCCAACACCTGGCCGCTCTCCCGCTGCACCAGCTCCTGAAGGGCGGTCTTGTAATCGCGGCTGGCGCTCTTCTCCGCCTCCCGGTCCAGGATGAACTTCTGGATGAGCTTCCGGGCCGAGCCGATGCCGCCGTCCAGGTACACGGCGGCCAGCACCGCCTCCACCGCGTCGGCAATGATGGAGGGCCGCTCCCGGCCGCCGCCGGCCTCCTCCCCCTTGCCCAGCTTCAGGTAGGCGCCCAGCTCCAGGCACTGGGCCACTTCCACCAGGCTGCCCTCACACACCAGGGCCGCCCGGGTGCGGGTCAGATCCCCTTCCGGCAGGTCGGGGTGGGTGCGGAACAGGTAGTCGGCCACGACCATACCAAGCACAGAGTCCCCCAGGAATTCCAGCCGTTCATTGCTCTGTAGCCCCTTGGCCTTGTTCTCGTTGGCGTAGGAGCTGTGGGTGAGGGCGTTTTCCAGAAGGGCCCGGTTGGTAAACCGGTAACCCAGCTTTTCTTCCAATGCCTCCATGGCCGATCCTCCCTTTCAAAGCCGGAGCCCCGCCGGGAGGCGGGGCTCCTGTCTCTTTGGTTTCTTCAGTCCTCCAGCTTGGACTTGAGGTAGCGGACCAGATCCGCCACGGTGGAGATACCGGACAGATCCTCCTCGTCCATGTCCTCCAGGCCAAACTCCTCTTCCACAGCCATGGTCATCTCCACGATGTCCAGGGAGTCGGCCCCCAGATCCTCAAACGAGGTGTCCATGGTAATGCTGTCCACGTCCACGCCGAACTGTTCGGACAGCAGGGCGGCGAGCTTCTCGAAAATCATGTTCATCTACTCCTGTCGCTTCCGTCGTTCCCGACGGTGTCATTGCACTATGATAATAGGCAAGTTTCTCCCGCCTGTCAATAGGAAAGTCAAAATTTTCCCATTTACTCACTGCGCAGGCGCATGTGGTCGATATTTTCGGTGATGTCCTCTATGATGCCGGAGGCGGCGAAGGCCTGGGCCTGGCGGATGGCGTTCTTGATGGCGAAGGCGTCGGAGGAGCCGTGGGCTTTGATGACGGGCTTGGAGATGCCGATGAGGGGAGTGCCGCCCACCTCCCCGGCGTCCATCATCTTCTTGAAGTCCCGCAGGCCTCCGGAAACCAGCACCGCCGCCAGCTTGGTGAGCAGGTTCTTCTTGAACATGGCCTTGAGCTGCTTTGCCATGAAGCCGCCGGTGCCCTCCATGGTCTTGAGGAAGATGTTGCCGGAGTAGCCGTCGGACACGATCACGTCCACCTCGCCGTACACCGCCTCCCGGGCCTCCACGTTGCCCACGAAGTGGATGCGCCCGGCCTTGCCCGCCTCGGTGAGCAGGGCGTAGGCCTCCCGCTGGAGGTCGGTGCCCTTGGAGGGCTCGGCGCCAATGTTGAGCAGGCCCACCTTGGGCTCGGGGCGCTTGAGCACCCGCTCGGCGTAATAGGAGCCCATAAAGGCGAACTGGAGCAGATACTCCGGCGTACCCTCCGCCGTGGCGCCGCAGTCGATGAGCACCGCGCCGCCGCCGCCGGTGGGCACCACCGGGGCCATGGCCGCCCGGCGGATGCCCCGGATGCGCTTGACCATCAGCGTGGCCGCCGACAACAGCGCCCCCGTGCTGCCCGCGGAGACAAAGGCCGCCCCGTCCCCGTTCTTCAGCAGGTTCAGGCCCACGGTCAGGGAGGAGTCCTTCTTCTCCTTAAAGGCGGTGGCCGGGTTGTCGCACATCTCCACCACCTCGGAGGCGTGGACAATCTCCAGCCCCGGGGGCAGTTCGCCGATGCCGTCCTCCTTGAGCACCTTGAGGATGTCCTCCCCCCGGCCCACCAGAATGACTTCCACGCCCAGCTCCCGCACCGCAGCGAGGGCGCCCCGCACGTTGGAGACGGGCGCGTTGTCGCCGCCCATGGCGTCTACGATGATCTTCATATGTTCTCCTCCACTTTCTCTGTTCATTCCTGGATAAACGGCAACAGCGGGCGGGCGCCCGGCGGGGCGGGCGACCACAAGTGTCGCCCCTATGCGTTTGGGCCGCCCGGTGTTCCTGTAGGGGCGGCCTTTATGGCCGCCCGTTCTGTCCAATCCCCAGGGTGCCGGAGCGGGAACCCCGCGGCAGCGGGCGGATATGGGCATCCACCCCTACGGACGTGCGCGCGGCAGGGCGGGCGATCACAAGGGTCGCCCCTACGCGTTGGGGCCGCCCGGTGTTCCTGTAGGGGGCGATGCCCTCATCGCCCCGCCCCATCGTCTTGCCGCAGAGGCCGGGGCTCGTCCGTAAGGCCCAGAAGATAGTCGGCGCTGATGTTGTAGTGCTCACACAAAAGGGCAAGCTTGGCAAAGGTAGATGCCTTGCGGCCATTTTCCATTTCACCAATTTGATTTTGTTTGATACCGAGAAAATCGGCCAAGTCTTTTTGAGTTTCTCCCCTATCTTTTCTTAGGCACTTTAGCCGTGTGCCAAACAAATCATTGGAATACACCGAATCCCCCCTTGACATTTCCCACTAATAGCGTGTATACTAAATACACACTATTAGTGGGGTGTTGATAAAATGAATGACTTCCTACAGCAGCTCTTAGAACATGAGCTGGATAACAGGCACTTGGATTTCCGTCAGGCCCCCGGCTATCAAGAGCGGCTGGAGCGCATCAGCGCCTGCCACGACCAGATCCGCTCCTCCCTCGGGCTGGATTTTCTCGACCGTCTCAACGATCTGGAGGGCGAAATGTCCGATTATGAGCGGCTGGCCTGCTTCCGGCACGGCTTCCGTCTGGCCGGGCGTCTCCTCATGGAACTTCTGCCTTGAGCAGCGGGCGGATGTGGGCATCCGCCCCTACAGGTGCGCGCGGCAGGGCGGGCGACCACAAGGGTCGCCCCTACGTGTTGGGGCCGCCCAGCGTTCCTGTAGGGGCGGCCTTTATGGCCGCCCGTTCTGTCCGATCCCCAGGGTGTCGGTGCGGGAACCCCGCGGCAGCGGGCGGATGTGGGCATCCGCCCCTACGGACGTGCGCCCGGCAGGGCGGACGTCCACAAGGGGCGCCCCCATGCGTTTGGGCCGTCCGGCGTTCCTGTAAGGGCGGCCTTTATGGCCGCCCTACCGCCAGTCCAGCCCGTCCAGAATCTCCAGGGCCCGTTTGGACAGCTCGGCATTTTTATTCCGCTTGCCCTTGACGCGGTAGCCCAGGGGCGGGATGATGCCGAAGTTGACGTTCATGGGCTGGAAGTCGGTGACGCTCTCGTTGCTGATATAGCGCGCCAGGGCGCCGACGGCGGTCTCCTGGGGGAAGTCCACGGGGGGCTTGCCCTCCAGCCGCCGGGCCAGCTCCACGGCGGCCAGGAAGCCGGAGGCGGTGGACTCCACGTACCCCTCCACGCCGGTGATCTGCCCGGCGAAGCAGACGCGGGGCTCCTTCTTCACCCGGTAATAGCGGTCCAGCAGCCGGGGGGAGTCCAGGTAGGTGTTGCGGTGCATGACGCCGTAGCGCACGAACTCGGCGTTCCCGAGGGCGGGGATCATGGAGAACACCCGCCTCTGCTCCGGCCATTTCAGATGGGTCTGGAAGCCCACCAGGTTGTAGATGGTGCCGTCGGCGTTGTCCCGGCGGAGCTGTACCACGGCGAAGGGTTCCTTGCCGGTCTTGGGATCGTTCAGGCCCCGGGGTTTCAGAGGGCCGTAGCACAGGGTCTGCTTCCCCCGGCGGGCCATGACCTCCACGGGCATACAGCCCTCGAACACATGCTTGTCCTCAAAGCCGTGAACCTCCGCCTCCTGGGCGGCGCACAGCTCGGCCCAAAAGGCGTCGTACTCCTCCTCCGTCATGGGGCAGTTGATGTAGTCCGGGGTACCCCTGTCATAGCGGGAGGCAAAGAAGGCATTCTCCATGTCCACGCTCTCGAAGGTGACCAGCGGGGCCGCCGCGTCGTAGAAATTGAGGGTGTGGCTCTCGGGGAAGAAGGCCCGGATGGCCTCCGCCAGCGGGTCGGAGGTCAGGGGGCCGGAGGCCACGATCACGTTCCCCGACTCCGGGATTTGGGTGACCTCCCCCTCCTCCACGGTGATGAGGGGGTGGGAGCGAAGCTTCTCCGTCACCGCATGGGCGAACCCGTGGCGGTCCACCGCCAGGGCGCCCCCCGCCTCCACCCGGTGGGCGTCGGCGCAGGTCAGGATCAGGGAGTCCATGCGGCGCAGCTCCTCCTTGAGCAGGCCCACCGCGTTCTCCAACTGATCCGAGCGCAGGGAGTTGGAGCACACCAGCTCCCCGAACCACTCGGTATGGTGGGCGGGGGTCATTTTGGCGGGCTTCATCTCCCGCAGGGTGACGGGGACGCCCCGCCGGGCGAGCTGCCACGTGGCCTCCGAGCCCGCCAGGCCCGCGCCGATTACAATAACTGGTTCCATGGGTTCCTCCTTGTGTGGGACTCAGCGGATGAAGTGGGTGCGCAGAGGCTCCTCCCGCTCCGGCAGGCCGTACTTCTCCCGGCCCAGGGCGATGCTCTTGACCAGGAAGGCCATATTCCGGGCCAGGGTGCGCATGGTCTGGAGGCCCTCGGCGTCCTGAGCGGCCTCGCCGGGCAGGCGGCCGTGGATGCTGTTCCAGTACTGGCTGGAGGCCACCGGCATGCCGCTGATGGTAAAGAATTTGTTCAGCTCGTCAAAGGTGGAGGACAGGCCGCCCCGCCGGGCCGCCGCCACGGCGGCCCCCACCTTCATGGTCTTGTCAAAGGGGGTGGAGTAAAACAGCCGGGTCAGCAGTGCCACCAGGGTGGCGTTGGCCGAGGCGTAGTACACCGGGCTGCCCACCACCAGCCCGTCGCAGGCCTCCAGCTTGGGGGCCAGCTCGTTCACCAGGTCGTCGAACACGCACCGGCCCAGCCCGGCCCACTTGCCGCAGGCGATACACCCCCGGATAACCCGGTTTCCCACCTGCACCCGCTCGGTCTCCAGGCCCTCGGCGGCAAACACGGCCTCCATCTCGTCCAGAGCGGCGGCGGTGTTGCCGTTGGGCCGGGGACTTCCGTTGAGCAGCAGAATCTTCATGCCAACACGCTCCTTTTCCAATTTACACGCCCATACACCACCCCACCAGGGCGATGACCGCCAGGTGGGCGGGATAGAAGGCGTAAAAGAACCACTTGGGAATCCGGATGCCGGAGTGGGTGCGGCAGAGGATCAGCGGCAGGGCCAGCAGGCCGAAGATGGTCCAGTTGACGGCGTGGCCGCCCACCACCAGGGCCAGGGGGTCCTCCAGGGAGCCGCCCCACAGGGCGGGAATCCAGAACAGGGTATACAGCCCCGCCAGCAGGGCGGGCTTGTTCCGGCAGAAGTAGAAGATCAGCATCAGAATGACGCCGTTGTAGTTGTAGTCAAAGCTTCCGAAGGCCAGCACCAGAACCCCCAGCACGAAGAGCCACCAGCGCCGGGTGGTCAGCCCCCACATGGCCAGCAGGCTGAGGAAGAGGGTGAAGAAGATGTTCCAGTTGGTCAGGTTGCCCAGGATGTCGTCGGCGTTGAAGGCGAGAATCCAGAAGGGCTGGGACACCACGGCGAAGATCGCCAGCCGCCCCAGGTAGCGCCTGATGTCGTGGGTGTAGAGCAGGCCCACCGTCAGGCAGTAGCAGAACAGTGGGAAGGCCAGCCAGCCGATCCACCGGAATATGGGCGTCTCCGGGAAGAAGGCCCCGCCAATGTGATCCAGCAGCATGGCGGCAATGGCGACCAGCTTGAGCAGGTCGGTGTCCAGGTTGGTGCGCAGCTTTCTCTCTTGGGTTTCCATGATCTCATTCCTCCGGTATTTCAACTGAGTCTGCCGTCAGGGGGAATCCCTGACGGCTTCCACCGGTGGAAGCGGGCCTCAGGCCTCGCTCTTGGTCTTGGCCGCGGCTTTTTTCGCCGCCGGTTTCTTTGCCGCCGTCTTCTTGAGAGCGGCGGTTTTCTTGGCGGCCACCGTCTTCGCGGCCGGCTTTTTGGCGGCGGTCTTTTTGGCCGCCGCCTTTTGGGCGGGCTTCTTCTCCTCCTCGGGAGGGGCGCCCTCCGCCGGGGTCTCCGCGGAGGCGGTCTTTTTCTTGTAGCCCCGCTGATCCTCAGGCAGGAAGTTGGGGCACTCGGGATTGATGCAGAAGGGCTTCTTGAACCCCCGGCCCGACTTCTTGAACAGGGTATGGCCGCACTCGGGACAGATCTCCTTCACCGGCACATCCCAGGTCATGAAATCGCACCGCTTGGTCTCGTCCTTGTTGGAGTTGTTCTCGCAGCCGTAGTAGGCGTATCCCCGCTTGGAGGTCTTTTTGAGGATCTTGCCGCCGCACTTGGGGCACTTGCCGGGCATCTCGATGACGATGGGCTGGGTGTGGTCGCACTCCGGCCAGCCGGGGCAGGCCAGGAAGCGGCCGAACCGGCCGGACTTGTACACCAGATTGCGCCCGCACTTGGGGCAGATCACGTCGGACACCTCGTCGGGCACCTTGATGCGCTCGCCATCCAGATCCGCCTCGGCCTTCTGGAGCTCCTGCTCAAAGTCGCCGTAGAAGTCGCCCAGCAGGCTCTTCCAGTCCACCTTGCCGGTCTCCACCTCGTCCAGCCGCTCCTCCATGGTGGCGGTGAAGGCGGTGTCCACGATGTCGGTGAATTTGTCCTTCATCAGGCCGGTGACGACCTCTCCCAGGGGGGTGGGGCGGAGGTTCCTGCCCTCCTTCACCACATACTCCCGGTCCAGGATGGTGGAGATGGTGGGGGCGTAGGTGGAGGGACGGCCGATGCCCTTCTCCTCCAGGGCCTTGATCAGCGTGGCCTCAGTGTAGCGGCTGGGGGGCTGGGTGAAGTGCTGGTCGGGCTTGAGGGCCTCCAGCTTCAGGGCCTCCCCCTCCTTCAGATCGGGCAGGGGGGACTGGAACGCCTCCTCCTCCTCGTCCTTCCCCTCCACGTACACGGCGGTGTAGCCTGAGAACTTGAGGGCCGAGTGGGTGGCCCGGAAGGTGTATCCCGCGGAGGCCACCTCGATGGACACGCTGTCGTACACGGCGGAGGCCATCTGGCAGGCCAGGAAGCGGCTCCAGATGAGCTTATAGAGCTTATACTGCTCGGCGGTGAGGGACTTTTTGATGTCCTCCGGGGTCAGGTTCACGTTGGAGGGCCGGATGGCCTCGTGGGCGTCCTGGGCGCCGGATTTGGTCTTGTACACACGGGCCTTGCCGGGGTAGTAGTCCGCGCCGTAGCGGGAGAGGATGAATTCCTTCGCGGCGGCGGTGGCCTCGTCGGACAGGCGGAGGGAGTCGGTACGCATATAGGTGATGAGACCCACGGTGCCCTCCCCCTCGATGTCCACGCCCTCATAGAGCTGCTGGGCGATGGACATGGTCCGCCGGGGGGTCATGTTGAGCTTGCGGCTGGCCTCCTGCTGGAGGGTGGAGGTGATGAAGGGGGGCGCAGGGTTGCGCTGCTTGTCCTGGCGCTTGACGCCGGTGACGGCGAAGGGGGCGTTCTTCACCGCCTCCATGACGGCGTTGACCTCCGCCTCGCTGTTCAGCTCCACCTTCTTCTCCCGGCCGTAGAAGCTGGCCTTGAACTGCCCCAGGTTGGGGGCGATGCGGGAGAGATCAGCGTCCAGGGACCAGTACTCCTGGGGGACAAAGGCCTTGATGTCGGCCTCCCGCTCACACACCAGCCGGGTAGCCACCGACTGCACCCGCCCGGCGGACAGGCCCCGGCGGATCTTCTTCCACAGCAGGGGGGAGATCTGATAGCCCACGATGCGGTCCAGCACCCGGCGCGCCTGCTGGGCGTTCACCAGATCCATGTCGATGGCCCGGGGGTGGGCGATGGAGTCGTTGACCACCTTCTTGGTGATCTCGTTGAAGGTCACCCGGTAGGTCTTGTCGTCCGGGATGCCCAGCATCTCCTTCAGGTGCCAGGAGATGGCCTCGCCCTCCCGGTCGGGGTCGGTGGCGAGGAACACTTTCTCGCTCTTCTTGGCGGATTTTTTCAGCTCGTCAATGACCTCTTCCTTGCCCTTGATGGGCTGGTAGTTCAGTTCAAAGCCGTGCTCCACGTCCACGCCCAGCTTGCTCTTGGGCAGGTCGCGCACGTGGCCCATGGAGGCCTTCACCTCATAGCCCGGGCCCAGATATTTGCCGATGGTCTTGGCCTTCGCCGGAGACTCGACGATCACCAAATTCGATTTTGCCACAGCATAGTACTCCTTACATACTTAGTCGTCAAAGCGGACGGCAGCGGTAAACCGCTTGCCGGGAAGCTCATTCAGATAGCCCTGAGCCTGCAGCAGGGTCAGGGCAGTGTTCACCCGCCGGGCGGGAATCTCGGTGCGGCCCACGATCTCGTCGGGCACCAGGGCGCGGCCGCTCAGCAGGGCGAAGATGGCCCGCTGTTCGTCCCCCATGGCCTCCAGCTCACTCCGGGGGCGCAGAGGGAGGGGATTCCTCTCCGCCGGACGGGGCACCGGCTCCGGCGCCGGCTCGGCCGCGCCTCCGCCCCCTCCCGGGACAGCGGAGGGGCCTGCCGCACCTTATGGGGAAAGCGTGTCACATATTCCACCAGAATATCCTGGGCCGAGCGGATCAGCTTGGCCTCGCCCCGTGCAATCAGGCCGTTGGTGCCCGCGCTCATGGGCGCGTCCGCCGGACCGGGGACGGCGAACACCTCCCGGTTCTGGTCCAGGGCCAGCCGGGCGGTGATCAGCGTGCCGCTGTGCTCGGCGGCCTCCACCGCCGCCACGCCCGCGGACAGGCCGCTGAGGATGCGGTTGCGGATGGGGAAGCGCCACCCCTCCGGCGGGGTGCCGGGCGGGTTCTCCGACAGGATGGCCCCCGCGGCGGCCACGTCCTCGTAGAGTCCCTGGTTGCGCCGGGGGTAGACCACGTCCACCCCGCCGGCCAGCACCGACACCGCCGGGCCGCCGCCCTGGAGCGCCCCCTTGAGGGCGGCCGCGTCGATGCCCTGGGCCAGGCCGGAGAGCACCAGCGCCCCCGACCGGGCCAGCTCCAGGCCCAGCCGCCCCGCCATGGCCACGCCGTAGGGGGTACACTCCCGGGACCCCACGATGGCGACGGCCAGCTCCTCGTCAAAGCGGAAGAGCCGCCCCTTCACATAGAGCACCAGGGGAAAGTCGTGGAGCTGGAGCAGACGCTCCGGGTAGGCCGCGTCCTGGTAGGTCAGCAGGGTGACGCCCAGCCGGTCGCAGTCGCCCAGGATGCGCTCCGCCCGCTCCAGGGACTTGTCCGCCAGGGAGCGGCAAAGCCTTTCACTCAACGAAAGCAGTTCGTACTCCCCGGGGTCGGCGAAGTAGGCCGCCTCTGCGGTGCCGAACCGGCGCACCAGCGCCGCGGCCGTCTCGGGCCGGAGGCCCTCCCGGGTGGTGAGCCACAGCAGATAGGTTAACGCAGCCACGGGATTGCCTCCTTCCGGTTGTTGTCTTGTTCTGTGCCGCGCCAGCGCGCGGTCCCACCGGAGTGGGGCCGTCCGCTGGGGCGGCCTGGCTCAGCGCCAGCCCTCCCAGAGCACCACAGACGCCGCCACGGCGGCGTTGAGGGACTCACAGCGGTCCCGCATGGGGATTTTCAAAGTCGTCCGGAGGGCCTCAGGCCCGGGCGGGGACACCCCCCGCCCCTCGCTGCCGATGACCACGGCGGCGCTGCCCAGGGGAACGGAGCGGAGGTCCTCCGTGTCGGCCCGCAGGGCGGTGGCGTACAGGGGGGCGCCCGACTGGGCCAGCCGGCCGGTCAGCTCCTCCAGCGTCCCCTCCCACACCGGCAGGCGGAAGCAGGCCCCCATGGTGGCGCGCACCGTCTTGGGGGCAAAGGGCTCGGCGCAGCCGGGCAGCAGGAACATCCCCGCCGCCCCGAAGGCGTCGGCGGTGCGCCAGACAGTGCCCACGTTGCCGGGGTCCTGCACCCCGTCCAGCACCAGCAGGCGGCCCTCCGGCAGCGCCTCCGGCGGAGCGGTGTCCGGCGTCTGGCACACGGCCAGCATGCCCTGGGGGGTCTCCACGGTGGACACCGCCCGCAGCAGCGCCTCCGGCACCTCCACCACCCGCACCCCGGCGGGCAGCTCCGCCGGGGGGACGGTTCCCTCCGCCACCACCAGCAGCTCCGGCGGCGGCCCCCAGCGCAGGGCCTCCCCCACCAGCTTGCTCCCTTCGCAGAGGAATACCCCCTCAGCCCGGCGGGCCTTTTTCTCCGCCCCCAGCCTGCGCAGGCGGGTGATCAGCGGATTTTGCCGGCTGGTGATGCGCTCCATGGCGGTCCTCCTTACAAGTCCTGGAGATGGTTGATGTCCTCCGTGCGGCCCAGGGCCACCACCGCGTCGCCCGGCTCAATGACATAGCTGGCGCCGGGGGCCACGTTCAGCGCCCCGTCCTTACCCCTGCGCACGGCGATGATGTTGACCTTGTAACGGGCCCGCACATCCAGATTTTGAATCGTTTCGTAGTGCCACTCCTTGGGCACGGCGGTCTCCACGATGCCGAAGTCCTCGCTCAGCTCAATGAAGTTGAGCACGTTGGAGCTGGAGAGCCCCTGGGCCAGCTTGACCCCCATCTCGTGCTCAGGGAATACCACCCGGTCCGCCCCGATCTTCTCCAGCACCTTGCGGTGGACGTGGCTCTGGGCCTTGCAGATGACCCGCTTGACCCCAATCTCCTTCAGATTGAGCGTGATAAGGGCGGAGTTTCCGATATCGTCTCCCACCGCCACCACGGCGCAGTCGTAGTTGCGCACGCCCAGGGCCCGCAGAACCGAGGGGTCCCTGGCGTCGCCGGTGACGGCGTGGGTAACCTTTTCGGCCACCCTCTGCACATGATCCTCCCGCTCGTCCACTGCCAGCACCTCATGGCCCAGGGAGCTGAGCTCTGTGGCCACGGCGCTGCCAAACCGGCCCAGGCCGATAACAACAAAGGTTTTCATAACGTGGAAAACACTTCCTTTTCTCCTGATGCGGCGCGTCAGCCGATCATGACGTTCATCTCAGGGTATTTGATCTTGGCCGGATGCCTGTTTCCGGTGATAAAGGCGATGGAGAAGGACAGGATGCCCACCCGGCCCATATACATCAGCAGGATCAGCAGCCCCTGGGAGAAGGGGGTGAGGGCGGGGGTGATCCCGGTGGTCAGGCCCACCGTGCCCATGGCGGAGGCCACCTCAAAGGCGCTGTCCAGGTAGGGCAGATCCTCCACCGTGGACACCACCATGGAGCTGAACACAAAGACAAACAGCACCACCAGCGCCAGAGTCATGGCATTGAGCACCCGGCGGTAGTGGATCGCCCGGCCGCGGAAGGTGACCTGCTCCCGGCCCATGAGGCCGGAGCGCAGGGCCAGCAGCAGCACGCCCACCGTGGCGGTCTTGAGGCCGCCGGCGGTGGAACCGGAGGAGCCGCCGATGAGCATCAGCACGCAGGACATGGCCTTGCTGGTGTCGCTGAGGCCGCCCTGGCCGATGGAGTCGAAGCCGGCGGTGCGCAGGGTGACGGACTGGAACAGGGCGTTGAGTCCCTTCTGCCAGAGGGGCATGTCCCCCAGGGTGGCGGGGTTGTCAAACTCCTCCATCAGGAAGAACAGGGCGCCCCCCACGATCAGCACGGCGGTGATGAGGAGCACCATCTTGCTGTAGACCGACAGCCTGCTCCAGCACCGCTTGTCCACAATGTCCTCCCACACGAAGAAGCCCAGGCCGCCCACCACAATGAGGGCGGCGGTGGTGCCCAGCATCAGGGGGTTGTCGTTGTAGCCGGCCAGGCTGCTGAAGGCACCGAAGCGCCCTCCCAGCAGATCAAAGCCCGCGTTGCAGAAGGAGGAGACCGCGTGGAACACGGCGTGCCAGGTGCCCTTGAGAAAGCCGAACTCCGGGATGAGGCACACCGACATGAGCACCGCCCCCGCCGTCTCCATGGCGAAGGTGCCGATGAGGGCGTGGCGCACCACCCGCACCACCCCGTCCATGTCGTTGAGGTTGAGGGTGGACACCATGATAAGCCGCTCCGACAGGCCGATACGCCGGTGGAGGGCGAAGGAGACGAGGGTGATGACCGTCATGAAGCCCAGGCCGCCCAACTGGATCATGGTCAGGATGACCGCCTGACCGAACAGAGTCCACTGGGTCCACGTGTCCACCAGGATCAGGCCGGTGACGCAGGTGGATGAGGTGGCAGTGAACAGTCCGGTGAAGAACCCGGCGCTCTGTCCGTCCCGGGAGGCGATGGGCAGGGTCAGCAGCAGCGCCCCGATCAGAATAATCGCCGCGAAGGAGCCCGCCACAATGCGGGTGGCGTTGAGGCTCCGGCTGCGGATAAAGCTGTCCCGCAGCCAGAGCGCGCATTTCTTGATCAAAGCCTTGGCCTCCTTAAGGGTGGGATGGAAACGATTTTGACGCAGAAAAGCATGCCGAAGGAAGGATTCCCTTCGGCATGCTCATTCAGTCCGGCGAATTCCAGCCGGGGATGGGAGCAGCGGGGGTATGAAACGCCCGGTCAGCACGCAGATATTCACTTCCCAGGCGCTTCTCCATGGCTCTCCTCATACCCCCCTCGCACTTGCTCCCGCTTCCCGTGGCAGACCGGCTCAATACAGCTTGGCGCCCGCCGGAATGTGGTCGTCCACCATCAGGCAGTGGAGCTTCTCCACGCCCTCCTCGTGGTGTACCGCGGAGATGATCATGCCGCAGGAGTCAATGCCCATCATCTTGCGGGGCGGCAGGTTGGTAATGGCGATGAGGGTCTTGCCCACCAGCTCCTCCGGCTCATAGGTGTCGTGGATGCCGCTCAGGATCACACGGTCCTCGCCGGTGCCGTCATCCAGAACGAACTTCAGCAGCTTCTTGCTCTTGGGCACGGCGGTGCACTCCTTGACCTTCACGGCCCGGAAGTCAGACTTGGCAAAGGTCTCGAAGTCCACGAACTCCTGGAACAGGGGCTCAATCTCCACCTTGGAGAAGTCCACCGGGCCCTGCTCGGCGGCGGGGACAGCGCAGTTGGTTCCAGCCGCGGCGCGCTTGGCGGACTCAGGCTTGTCCAGGGGCTTCATGGTGGGGAAGAGGATCACGTCGCGGATGGAGTCGGAGTCGGTGAGTAGCATCACGCAGCGGTCGATGCCGATACCCATGCCGCCCGTGGGGGGCAGGCCGTACTCCAGGGCGTTGATGAAATCCTCGTCCATCATGCCGGCCTCGTCGTTGCCCATCTCACGCAGGGCCAGCTCGTGCTCGAAGCGGCCGCGCTGGTCAATGGGATCGTTGAGCTCGGAGAAGGCGTTGGCAAACTCACAGTGGTTGATAAACAGCTCGAAGCGCTCGGTGAGGCGGGGATCCTTGGGGGAGCGCTTGGTCAGCGGGGACACCTCCACCGGATACATGGTGATGAAGGTGGGCTGGATCAGCTTCTCCTCCACCCGCTGGTCAAAGGCCTCGTACAGGGCGGTGCCCCAGGTGCGCTCGCAACCCTCCAGATCGATGCCCTTGGCCTCGGCGGCCTTGCAGGCCTCCTCGTCGTCGGAGATGGCCTCAAAGTCCACGCCCACATACTCCCGGACGGCATCGATCATGGTCATGCGCTTCCAGCCGGGAGTCAGGTCAATCTCGTTGCCCAGCCAAGTCACACGATAGGAGCCCAGGATCTCCTTGGCAGCGGTGGAGAGAACCCCCTCGGCAATGTCCATCATGTCGTGGAAGTCGGCATAGGCCTCATAGAGCTCGATGGTGGTGAACTCCGGGTTGTGCTTGGGATCCATGCCCTCGTTGCGGAAGATGCGGCCGATCTCATACACCCGCTCAAAGCCGCCCACAGTGAGCCGCTTCAGGTTCAGCTCGGTGGCGATGCGCATATACATGTCGATGTCCAGGGTGTTGTGGTGGGTGATGAAGGGCCGGGCGGTGGCGCCGCCGGAGATGGTGTTGAGGACAGGGGTCTCCACCTCCAGGTAGTCCCGCTCGTCCAGATACCGGCGCATATGCTTGATGAAGGCGGTGCGGATACGGAAGGCACGGCGCACGTCCTCGTTCATGATCAGATCCACATAGCGCTGGCGGTAGCGCATCTCCTTGTCGGTCAGGCCGTGGAATTTCTCGGGCAGAGGCTGGAGGGACTTGGAGAGAAGCGTCACCTTGTGGGCCTTGACGGAGATCTCGCCCCGCTTGGTCTTAAAGACCTCGCCTTCCACGCCCACGATGTCGCCGATGTCGGTCTTTTTGAACTTGGCGAAGGCCTCCTCGCCCAGCTCGTCCACGCGGACGTAGAGCTGGATGCGGCCCTTGCCGTCCTGCAGATCGCAGAACACGGCTTTGCCCATGCCGCGCTTGGACATGATGCGGCCGGCCACGGAGGTCATAGCGCCCTCCAGGTCCTCAAAGCCCTCCTTAATGTCGGCGGAGTGGTGCTTCACCACAAATTTGGTGATCTGGAAGGGGTCCTGGCCCGCGTCCTGCAGCTCCTTGAGCTTGGCGCGGCGGATCAGGCGCTGTTCGGACAGGGACGGCTGCTCCTCGGGCTGGTTGACGCTTCTCTCTTCTGTGCTCATGACTCTGCTCCTTACTTTTGAATCTCTAAAATACGGTACCTCAGTACGCCGGCGGGGGCCTCCACCTGAACCTCGTCACCCACTGCGTTGCCCAGCAGGGCCTTGCCGAAGGGGGAGTCCTCGGAGATACGGCCATTCATGGGGTCGGCCTCCTGGGAGCCCACCACCTGGTAGCTCTCCTCCTCCTCGAACTCCAGATCCAGTACCTTGACCTTGGAGCCCAGGCGGACGGAATTGGGGTCGGTCTCATGCTCCTCGATGACCACATAGTTGGCCAGGATGTTCTCCACCTCCGCGATGCGGGAGTAGAGCTTGCCCTGCTCGTTCTTGGCCTCGTCGTACTCACTGTTCTCGGACAGGTCGCCGAAGGAGCGGGCCTCCTTGATCTGGTCGGCGACCTCCTTCTCCCGGACGGTCTTCAGATAGTTGAGCTCCTGCTTGAGCTCCTCCAAGCGCTCCGCGCTCAGCTTAAATTCTTTCGCCATTGCCGTATGCGCACACCTTTCTTTTTTGCTTCTTCCTTATCGGTCAAAAGGCCTCAACCAGGCCTCTTCTGAAATCTCAACAGAAACATTACGCCACGTTAATACGATATTATAGGTAGTTTCCCACCTTCTGTCAAGTCAATTATTTCCCATCATGTGGCATGAATCCGGATCTGTCCCTCTGTCAGGCGGCCGCACTCCCACAACAGGGACAGCAGCGGAAGGGGGGCCAGGTCCGGCGGCAGCCCCCCCTCCTCCAGTATGGGGCGCAGGCCGGCCAGCCCGGGCGCGGGGCCGTACAGCCGGAGCACCCCTCCCCTCTCCTCCCCGCCCGGACCAAAGGCCAGGGTCACGTCGGGGGCCGCCCCGCCGGGCCACGCCGCCAGTTCCTCCCCCTCGCCGGGCACATCCACCACCAGATGGCGCACCTGGGGACACAGGCGCTCCGCCGCAGCAAACAGCGGCCGGCTCACCCGGGGGCCGGACAGGGCCACAGTGGCCCGCACCCGCAGTATGCCCGCCCGCCGGAGCGCGGCCAGGGCCAGGGGGACGGCGATAGCCTGGCAGAAGGGCTCCGGGTCCACACTCCGCAGCCCCTGTCCCTCCAGCGCGGGCCAGTCGGGAAAATCCTCCGCCGTCAGCGCCCGCCGTACTCCTGCACGGTACAGGGCCGCCGCCCCCTGCTCCGCCCGTCTCTTCCGCCTGTCATCCCGCAGACCGGGGCGGACCGGCACCGACACCCGCAGACAGCGCAGGCCCAGCACCCGCTCCTCCGTCACCACCGGGCGGCGGCCCCGCCGCTCCTCCAGCGCCACAATTCCCACCAACCCCATCACCTCGGGAACAGGATATGCGCCGGGGCCCGGTTTATGCGGGCGGAGGATATAGGAAGGGGCCGGGGGTAAGGGCCCCCGCGCTTTAGTCCA